>Ga0194128_10000135_pt1 | contig 129041 bp, 140 predicted proteins | sample TA2KigCa65mmetaG_FD_148650 | JGI IMG/M metagenome (GOLD analysis project Ga0194128, IMG submission 148650) | Freshwater microbial communities from Lake Tanganyika, Tanzania - TA2015037 Kigoma Deep Cast 65m | ecosystem: Environmental > Aquatic > Freshwater > Lake | place: Tanzania: Lake...
TCGCTTCAAGCGGCGGACGCGGTGTCTCCGGACTCGGCAACTCGAACAGGGTGTCGTTCATGCGCCGACTCTACGATCCCTGTCGCGTTGTCGGCGAGCAATTTCCCAAATCTTCACAGGCTCTCAGTTCAGGCCGGACGTGGCGAAAGGAAGGGGTAATACCCTCAAGAAGAGGTAAGAGAGGAGGTAACACGCCCAACGGGGAGGATCGTCATGCATCGCGTCGATGTTCATCGCATTCCCACGGCTGCGCCCGACGACGTCAAGGGCCTCGCGGATCTGATCGAGCGTGGCGCGATCGATCCGCGCGACATCATCTGCGTGCTCGGCAAGACGGAAGGCAACGGCTGCGTGAACGACTGGAGCCGGGGCTTCGCGACGACGGCGTACAAGGCGATGCTCGCGGAGCGTCTGCGCGTGAGCGGCGAGGAGGTCGCGCGCCGGGTCCTGTTCATCATGTCGGGCGGCACGGAGGGCGTGCTGTCGCCGCACATCACGGTGTTCTCGCGTCGCTCGGTGGACGGGCGCGCGGCGGGCGCTCCGCGGCTGGCGGCGGGGATCCATCACACGGCGGCGTTCACGGCAGAAGATCTGGGAACGATGGCGCAGGTGCGCAGCGTCGAGGCCGGCGTGCGCGAAGCGATGGCGGCGGCGGGCATCGCGTCGCCGGCGGACGTCCACTTCGTGCAGATCAAGTGTCCGCTGCTGACGGCGGAGGCGATCACGGCGGCTTCGGCGCGCGGCGCGCGCGTGGCGACGACGAACACGTACGCGTCGATGGGCTACTCGCGCGGGGCGTCGGCGCTCGGCGTGGCGGCGGCGCTGGGGGAGGTGGGCCCGCTCGACGACGCGGTCATCTGCCGCCGGTGGGATCTCTACTCGCGTGTGGCGTCGACGTCGGCGGGCGTCGAGCTGTCGCACTGCGAGATCTTGGTACTCGGCAACGCGCCGGGCGCCGCGGGCGACCTGGTCATCGGCCACGACGTGATGGAGGACGCGATCGATGCGGCGGCGGTGCGTCGCGCGCTGGCGTCGGCCGGCACCGGCGAGCTGGTGGGGATCTTCGCGAAGGCGGAGGCCGAGCCGACGGGCCGGATCCGCGGCCGCCGTCACACGATGATGGACGACTCGGACATCAACCACACGCGGCACGCGCGGGCGGCGGTGGCGGCGGTGATCGCGTCGATCGTCGGGGACCCGATGGTCTATGTGTCGGGGGGCGCCGAGCACCAGGGGCCGAGCGGCGGGGGGCCGGTCGCGGCGATCGTGAGGGTGTGACTACGCCGCGTGGCGGCGCTTCGCGCGCCGCTCGCGCGCGATGCCCTTGCCGCCCTTCGGCGGCGGCAGGCGCTTCGGCGGCCCCGCCGGCCCGCCCGCGAGCTTGACGACGATCGGGCGCTGCCGGATCTGCACGTTCTTCATCCGCTCGAGCACGCGGTCGACGTACTTTGACGGAATCTCGACGAACGTGAACTTCGCGTGGATGTCGATGGCACCGATGACGTGGCCGGGGATGTCCGACTCGCCCGCGATGGCGCCGACGATGTCGCTCGGGCGAATGCCGGCCTCGCGCCCGGCGTCCACGAAAAGGCGCACCATCGGGTCGTCGGCGCTCGGCGCGGCGGGCGCCTCCGGCATCGCGTCGACGGTGAGCGGCTTGCCGGCGGCGGCGAGGCGCGCGGCGGCGGCCGCGATCTCCGCCATGTCGACGCCGGCTTCTTCCGCGAGCTCCTCGACGAGCGCCAGGTAGGGCTCGAGCCCTTCTTCCGATGATGCCTCGAGCGGGCGCCGCTTGAACGACTGCACGCGGCGCGCGGCCACGTCCGCCGCGGACGGCATGCGCATCGCCGTGATGCGGTGGCCCGTGAAGCGCTCGATCGCTTTGAGCAGGCGCGTCTCGCGCGGCGTGATGAAGAGGATCGCGGTGCCGCCGCGGCCGGCGCGCCCCGTGCGCCCGATGCGGTGCACGTAGCTCTCCGCGTCGAAGGGGACGTCGTGGTTGATGACGTGCGTGATGCGCTCCACGTCGAGGCCGCGCGCCGCCACGTCGGTCGCGATGACGATCTCGACCTGCCCCTCGCGCAGGCGGCGCACGACGAGCTCGCGCGCCTGCTGGGTCATGTCGCCCTGCATGGCCTCGGCGGCGTAGCCGCGCGCCTGCAGCCGCTCCGTGAGCTGCGCGGCGCTGTTCTTCGTGCGCACGAAGACGAGCGCGGCGTCGGGCGCTTCGACTTCCAGCACGCGCGTGAGCGCGTCCAGCTTCTGCCGCTCGGCGACGTTGAGGTAGCGCTGGTCGACGGCGGCCACGGTGACGGTCTTCGTCGCGATGGCGATGGTCTCGGGATCGCGGAGATGCCGCGTAGCTATCAACCGAATCGCTGGTGGCATCGTCGCGGAGAAGAGCGCCATCTGCCGCGCGTCGGGCATCTCGCGCAGGATCGTCTCGACGTCGTCGATGAAGCCCATGCGCAGCATCTCGTCGCCTTCGTCGAGGACGACGATGCGAATGGCGTCGAGCGCGAGCGTCTCGCGGCGCAAGTGATCCATGACGCGGCCAGGCGTGCCGACGACGACATGGACGCCGGCGCGCAGCCACTTGATCTGGTTCTGCATGCCCTGGCCGCCGTAGACGGGCAGCACGCGCAGCGGCCCGAGCGCCTTGCCGTAGGTGTGGATGGCTTCGGCCACCTGAATGGCGAGCTCGCGGGTGGGCGTGAGCACGAGCGCCTGCACCTGCGCGCGCTTCAGGTCGATCGTCTGAAGGATCGGCAGGGCGAACGCGGCCGTCTTGCCGGTCCCGGTCTGCGCCTGGCCGATGACGTCTTTGCCGGCGAGGAGCGCGGGGATGGTGCGCGCCTGGATGGGCGTGGGGGCTTCGTAGCCAACTTCTGTTACGGCGGCGAGCAGATGTGGTAGGCGTTCCGCTCCGCGTCGTGCGCCAGCTCGGCCAGATCGCGCCCGTCTTTCATGAAGAATGCGTTGCCGCCCTGGAGTACCGCGCGGACAAGCTCGCGTATGAACTGCCGGGCTCGCCGCGCCCTGTCGGTGGCATCGTGGAATTGAAGCGCCACCGGCCCGGGCTCTACATCGAGAGGGCGATCAACCTAACGGTCAACGCGGACGTGCCGGGTCCGCCGCCCGCTGACGTGGACGCGGCTCTGGCGCGCATGCTCACGTACGACGACCTCGAGACCCGCGCCATGCGGGGAGAGGTCATCGAGGCGCCGCCCCCGCCGCACGCGATCGACGGCAGGGAGAACAGCCGGGAGAACGACGGGGAGAACACCCAGGCGAACGGGGCGAACGGATGAGCGCCCCGACCGCCGCCGATCTCATCGTGGACCCGCACCGCGTGAAGGACCTCGACAACCCGGCCGCCTGCGCCGCGATCCTGGCCGCGCTGACGACCACCGCCGCCGCCGTGGCCGCCCATCTGCAAACACTCCCCCCGCCGGAGTCCACCACGGAGCCTGACCACTTCGTGACCGCTGAGGATGCGGCCCGCCAACTGTGCATGTCGGTGGATTGGGTGAAACGGTCTGACGCCGCCAGTCCCATGCGCGTCATGCTCGGCACGGACCTGCGATTCAGTAGCCGCCAGATCGCCCGCTACATCGAGCGCCACCGGAACAAGTAGCGCCCCCCCGCTCGCCAAGGACTTCATCAAGTTCCTGTTCGAGAAAGAGAACTACAACGCGTTCATCAAGGGCGGCAGTGCCTTCAACCAGCCGCCGCTCCGGATTCGTGCGCGTGCTCGTCCCCGTAAAAAGGGGGACACCCGGGCACCAGGGCGTGTGCCCTTTTTGTGGCCACGTCACGCCGCACGAGCGCACGCGAGCACCGTGACCGATCGTGTAAACTGCAATCAAAACGCGGGTTGGGGCGCTGTGATGTTCCTTCGTGCAGCCGTCCTGTGCACTTAGGATCCAGTGGGTGAAAGCCCTTGGGGGTTCAACTCCCCCCTCTCGCACCAAATCAGGGGTGTCGATGAAGGTCGCGGTCGAAGCGATGGATGGTTGCAAGCGTCGCCTCAATGTCGAAGCGCCGAGCGACGTCGTGCAGAAAGAGTGGGAGAAGGCGTACGGCCGCGTGCAGAAGCAAGCGCGGCTCCCGGGCTTTCGCAAGGGCCACGTTCCGCGCTCGCTCGTGAAGGTCCACTTCGCCGATGAAGTGCGCCGCGAAGTCGCCGAGCACCTGATCCCCGACGTCTATCGTCAGGCCATCAGCGAAGCGCAGCTCCGGCCCGTCGACGAGCCGAACCTCGAAAACGTGACGCTCGAGGAAGGCGCGCCGCTGAGCTTCGTCGCCGTCGTCGAAGTGCGGCCCGAGATCACGCTGGGCGACTACAAGGACGTCGAGGTCCGGCACGAGACGCCCACGATCACCGACGAGCAGGTGAACGGCGCGCTCGAGCACATGCGCGAGCAGCAGGCCGAGTACCGCACGGTGGAGCGGGCGGCCGGGCCGGGCGACCTCGTCATCGTCGACTACACGCTGGCTCCAGAAGGTCACGACGCCACGTCCGCGAACGGCTACCAGTTCATCGTGGGCAGCGGGGCGGTGCTTCCCGAGATCGATCAAGCGGTGGTGGGGATGCAGGCGGCAGACGAGCGGCACGTCGCGCTCCGGTTCGCGGACGATCACCGGATGGAGACGCTGCGCGGCAAAGCCGGGACGGCGGACGTCAAGCTCATCGAGGTGAAGGAGAAGGTCCTCCCGGACCTCGACGACGAGTTCGCGAAGGCCCTCGGCGGAAGCTTCGAGACCCTCGACGCCGTCCGTACCGAGGTCAAGAAGCAGCTCGACGCGCGCCGTGAGGTCGAGCACCGGCGCAGCCTCGAGGAGAAGGTGGTCGGAGCGGTGCTGGCGCGCCACGACTTCAGCGTGCCGGACGCCATGGTGATGCGGCACGTCGCCCACCAGATCGAGCACGCGCGCGAGCAGATGCGCCGGCAGGGCGTCGATCCCGACAAGCTGCCGTGGGACTATGCCAAGCTCATCCCCGAGCTCCGGCCCGAGAGCGAGAAGGCGGTAAAACGTACCCTGCTCCTGGAAGCGATTGCCGAGCGGGAGGCCATCAACCCCGCGGAAGACGAGGTCGATAAAGAGATCGAGCGCTTCGCTCAGGCCGCCCAGAGGCCGGCGCAGGCGGTTCGCCGTATGATGGAGAAGAGCGGCGACCTCGAAGGCCTGCGCGGCGGGCTCCGCGAGAGGAAGACGCTCGACTTCTTGATCCAGCACGCGAAGGTTAGCGCGTAGTGAGCATGCGTAAGGGGTTTGGGGTCCTCCAGTCGCGAGGCCCCATGGACAAGGAGAGCCCGATGGCTTTGGTGCCGATGGTGGTCGAGCAGACACCGCGCGGCGAGCGCGCCTACGACATCTTCTCGATGCTGCTCAAGGAGCGCATCATCTTCCTGCCGACGTTCATCGAGGACGAGCTCGCGAATCTCGTGATCGCGCAGATGCTCTTCCTCGAAGCGTCCGATCCCGACAAGGACATCCACCTCTACATCAACTCGCCCGGCGGCTCCGTGACGGCGGGCATGGCGATCTACGACACGATGCAGTACGTGAAGCCGGCGATCTCCACGATCTGCATGGGCCAGGCGGCGTCGATGGGGGCCTTGCTCCTCTGCGCCGGCGCCCGGGGCAAGCGCTTCGCGCTCCCGCACGCGCGCATCATGATCCACCAGCCGCTCGGCGGCGTGCAGGGGCAGGCGACGGACATCGACATCCAGGCGCGCGAGATCCTGAGAATGCGCCAGGAGCTGAACATGATTCTGGTGCACCACACGGGCCAGCCCATGGAGAAGATCGAGCGCGACACCGATCGGGACTTTTTCATGACCGCCGAGCAAGCGCGCGAATACCGGATCGTCGACGAAGTCATCGCATCGAAGCCCACGACCCGCCCCGTGAGCGGAGAAGCCGCGCTCGCGGCAGCGGCCGACAAGAAGTAGCCTGGAAGAAGCGAGGAACCGATGGCCCGCACCCGGGAAGGCAACGGGACGCTGAAGTGTTCGTTCTGCGGCAAGAGCCAGAACGACGTCCGCAAGCTCATCGCCGGCCCCACCGTCTACATCTGCGACGAGTGCATCGAGCTCTGCAACGACATCATCGCGGAGGAGTGGGAAGAGGAGAAGAGCCGCGAGATTCGCAGCCTGCCCAAGCCGGCCGAGATCAAGACGGTCCTCGATCAGTACGTGGTCGGCCAGGAGCGCGCGAAGAAGATCCTCTCCGTCGCCGTCCACAACCACTACAAGCGCATCGAGTCCGGCGGGGACGCGGGGGACGTGGAGCTCCAGAAGTCGAACATCCTCCTCATCGGGCCCACGGGCTCCGGCAAGACGCTGCTCGCGCAGACCCTCGCGAAGATGCTGCGCGTGCCCTTCACCATCGCGGACGCGACCACGCTGACCGAGGCCGGCTACGTGGGCGAGGACGTCGAGAACATCATCCTGCGCCTCCTGCAGGCGGCGGATTACGACGTCGAGCGCGCCGAGCGCGGCATCGTCTACATCGACGAGATCGACAAGATCGCGCGCAAGTCGGAGAACCCCTCGATCACGCGCGACGTCTCCGGTGAAGGCGTCCAGCAGGCGCTGCTGAAGATCCTCGAGGGCACGATCGCGAACGTCCCGCCCCAGGGCGGCCGCAAGCACCCGCACCAGGAGTTCATCCAGGTCGACACCTCGAACGTCCTGTTCATCTGCGGCGGCGCGTTCGTCGGCCTCGAGAAGATCGTGGAAGCGCGCGCGGGCCGCTCGGGCATGGGCTTCGGCGCCGAGATCAAGAGCCGCGAGGATCGCCGGCTCGGCGACCTGCTCGCGATGATCCAGCCCGAGGACCTGCTGAAGTACGGCCTGATCCCCGAGTTCGTCGGCCGCCTGCCGGTCATCGCCACGCTGCACGACCTCGACGACGCCGCGCTCGTGCGCATCCTGCGCGAGCCGAAGAACGCGATCATCAAGCAGTACCAGAAGTACTTCGATCTCGAGAAGGTGCGCCTCAAGTTCACCGACGACGCCGTCGCGGCGATCGCCAAGGAAGCGATGAAGCGCGGCACCGGGGCGCGCGGCCTGCGCGCGATCCTCGAGGAAGTGATGCTCGAGATCATGTACGAGCTGCCGTCGATCTCGGACCTCAAGGAGTGCATCATCACCCGCGAGGTCATCCTGAACCGCGAGCGGCCGGTGCTGGTCTCCGAGCCCAAGGAGCAATCCGCGTAGACGCTCGCGGCGTGAGCGGGACGCTCTACGTCGTCGCGACTCCCATTGGGAACCTGGAAGACGTCACCGCGCGCGCGCTGCGCGTGCTGCGCGAGGTCGACGTGGTCGCGTGCGAAGACACGCGGCGGACCCGCGCGCTCCTCACGCACTTCGACATCCACACCCCCACCGTCAGTTACTACGAGCACAACAAGCTGACGCGCGGACCGCAGCTCCTGCGGCAGCTCGCCGACGGCAAGGCGATCGCGCTCGTGTCCGACGCGGGCACGCCCGGCATCTCCGATCCCGGCATCCTTCTCGTCCGTGAAGCGCGGGCCGCCGGCGTCCGCGTGGTGCCGGTCCCTGGGCCGTCGGCCGTCGCCGCGGCGCTGTCGGCGGCCGGCGTCCCGGCCGACCGCTTCGTGTTCGATGGATTCCTCCCCGTGAAGCCCGGCCGCCGGGTGAACCGTTTGAAGGCGCTGCGCGAGCTCGACACGACGATCGTCGTCTACGAGTCGCCGCATCGGGTCGTCGCGTCGATGGCGGCGATCGCGGAGGTGTTCGGCGAGGCGCCCGTGGTCGTCGCGCGCGAGCTGACCAAGCAGTTCGAGGAGATCGTGACCGCGACCGCCGCGGAGCATCTGGCGCGACTGAAGGCCGGGGAGCCGCGCGGTGAGTTCACGATCGTGATCGGGCCGGGCGTATACTTTTCGGGTCTATGACCGTTCCGAAGGCGCTGACCATCGCCGGCTCGGACTCCGGCGGCGGCGCCGGGATCCAGGCGGACCTCAAGACGTTCTCGGCGTTCCGGGTGTTCGGCACCTCCGTGCTGACCGCCATCACCGCGCAGAACTCCGTCGGCGTGCATGGCGTGCACGAGCTGCCGCCGGCGTTCGTGCGCGCGCAGCTCGACGCCGTCCTCTCGGATTTCGGCGCCGACGCCGTGAAGATCGGCATGCTGTCGTCGTCGGCCATCACGGCCGCCGTGGCCGAAGGCCTCGCCGCGCATCCGCACGGGCCGATCGTCCTCGACCCGGTGATGATCGCGAAGTCCGGCGATGCGCTGCTGCGGCCCGACGCGCGGCAGGCGCTCATCGAACGCGTGCTGCCGCTCGCCGCGGTGGTCACGCCGAATCTCCCCGAGGCCGGCGCGCTCGCGGGAATGACCGTGGCCGACGAGAAAGCGATGGAAGAAGCGGCGCGCCGCATCCAGGCGCTCGGCGCGCGCACCGTGCTCGTCAAGGGCGGACATCTGACGGACAGCGCGACCGACATCCTGTGGGACGGCACGACCGTCACCCGCTACGCCGCGCCGCGTGTCGGCACCGCGTCGCTGCACGGGACGGGCTGCACGCTCTCGTCGGCGATCGCGGCGTGTCTGGCGAGCGGCCGCGCCCTCGACGCCGCGATCCGCGAGGCGAAGGCGTACGTCACGGCCGCGATCCGCGAGGGCTTCGCCGCCGGACGCGGCGTCCCCGTGCTCCGGCATTTCGTCGAACGCTGGTGACGGAGGATGGCGCCCGTCGAAGACAAGATGCCGTTCATGGAGCACCTCGGCGAGCTGCGCGTGCGGATCATGCGCAGCCTCGTCGCGCTCCTCATCGGCCTCGCCATCGCGTTTCCCTTCAGCCAGCGTGTCGTCGACTGGCTCGCGCGGCCGATCCAGAAGTCCGGTAACACGCTCGTGTTCCTCGCGGTCACCGAGGCGTTCTGGGTGCAGATGAAGGTCGCGCTCTTCGTCGGCCTCTTCCTCGCCGCGCCCGGGATCCTGTGGCAGGTGTGGCGGTTCGTGGAGCCGGGCCTGCACTCCCACGAGAAGAAGTACGCGGTGCCGTTCGTGCTCATCGGCTCGCTCCTGTTCATCGGCGGCGGCGCGTTCTCGCTGCTGGTCGTCACGCCCAACGCGGTCGCATTCCTCTTGTCCTACGCGCGGCCGGGTCTGCAGCCGATGATCTCGATCGGCAACTACATCGACTTCCTCGTGAAGTTCACGCTCGCGTTCGGCGCGGTGTTCGAGGTACCGCTGGCGATGACGCTCGCCGCGCGCATGGGCCTCGTCACACCGCGGCAGCTCGCGAGCAACCGGAAATATGCGATCCTCGGCGCGTTCATCGCGGCGGCGATCCTCACGCCGACGCCTGACATGGTCAACCAGTCGCTGATGGCGGGGCCGATCATCATCCTGTACGAGATCGGGATCGTCGCCGCGCGGCTCTTCGGCCGCTCGCGCCGGAGGCCCGTCACGGAGCCCGCGACGGGAGAGACGACGGCCTGATGGACTTCGCGAGCCTCGATCTCCCGCCGGAAGTCATGCAAGGGATCCGCGAGGCCGGTTTCGTCACCGCGACGCCGATCCAGGAGAGCGCGCTGCCGCTCGCGCTGAAGGACAAGGACGTCGCGGGCCAATCGCAGACCGGCACCGGCAAGACCGCGGCGTTCCTGATCTCCGCGTTCACGCGCCTGCTGCGCACGCCCGCGCCGCCGCCGGCCCCCGTGACCTCGCCGCGCGTGCTCATCATCGCGCCCACGCGCGAGCTCGTCGTGCAGATCGAGGCCGACGCGAAGCTGCTGGGCCAGTACACGCCCTTCAGGATCCTGGCGGTGTACGGAGGCATCGACTACAACCGCCAGCGCGACGCGCTCGCCGAGGCGTGCGACGTGCTGGTCGGCACGCCGGGCCGCCTCATCGACTATCTGAAGCAGCACGTGTGGTCGCCGCGCCGCGTGGAGGTCCTCGTCATCGACGAGGCCGACCGCATGTTCGACATGGGCTTCATCGCCGACCTCAGATTCATCCTGCGCCGGCTGCCCGCGCCGGAGAAGCGCCAGTCGTTCCTCTTCTCGGCGACATTGTCGTTCCGCGTGCTCGAGCTGACGTGGGAGTTCATGAACAACCCCGCGCAGATCACGATCATGCCGAAGCAGAAGACGGCGGAGCGCGTCGAGCAGCTGCTCTATCACGTCGGGCGGGAGGAGAAGTTCTCGCTGCTGCTCGGGCTGCTGCGGCGTGAAGGCGGCGAGCGGATCCTCATCTTCTCCAACACGCGCGAGGACGCGCGCCGGCTCGAGGACCGCCTCACCCGCAACGGCTGGGACGCGCGCGCGCTGACGGGCGACGTCGACCAGAAGAAGCGCCTGCGCATCCTGAATGACTTCAAGGACGGCAACCTGCCGGTGCTCGTCGCCACCGACGTCGCGTCGCGCGGCCTGCACATCGAGGCGGTGAGCCACGTCATCAACTGGGACTTGCCCCAGGACGCCGAGGATTACGTCCACCGCATCGGGCGTACCGCGCGCGCCGGCGCGGGCGGCAAGGCGATCGCGCTCGTCGACGAGTCGAGCGCGCTCAACCTCGAGGCGATCGAGAAGTTCATCGGCCAGAAGATCGCCGTCGAGTGGGCCGAGGACGATCTCTACCTTCCTGAGATCAGGCCGACGGCCGAGGAGCGGCGCCGCTACGCGGAAGAGCGCCGGGCGCGGCTCGACGCCCGGGGCGGCAGCGATCGCGGCCGTGGCCGGGGCGGCCGCGGGGATCGGGGTGCGCCCCGCTCCCACGAGCGCCCGCGTCCGGCCGAGCACGACCGACCGCGCCCGGCGCCCGACCCCTCCGGCCACGAGCGCCACGGCGCGCCTTCGGACGGATCGGCCCCAGGCGGGCCGGCCCCCGGCGGCCCGGCCGGTGACCGACCTCGGCGGCCCCGCCGTCGCAGGCGTGGCCCACGTCCGGACCATCCGCCCCAGACACCCTGACGCGGCCCGGCCCGCCCGGCAATTACAACTTTTCCTGGGCGATCGGGATGCCGACACTAGAAGATGAGCGCGCGTATGGCGAAGACCCCTGGTCCGCGGCCTCGCAAGCGTCAAAAGACGGACGATCACGAGCGTCGGCGCCTCGAGGTCCTCTCCGACGTGACACGCCGCCTTGCCGCGGTGCAGGACAGCCAGCAGACCCTCGAGCAGATCGTCGCCGCGGCGACGGCGTTGCTCGGCGCCGAGGCCGCCGGTCTTCGGCTGCGCGACGGAGACGATCTCGTCATCAAGGCCCGCACGGAATCCGCGGCCGAGCTGATGGCGCGGGTCCGCGTGCACATCGGTGAGAGCCTGAGCGGTCAGGTTCTGGCGACCGGGCAGCCGCTCGCGGTCGAGGACCTCGTCGAGGACACGCGTTACGACGCGGGCCACAAGCGGGCCGCGCTGGAGCGCGGCTTCCATGGCTTCGTGGCCGTGCCGCTGCGCGCGCACGATCGCGTCATCGGCGTGCTCAACGTGTACACGAAGCGGCGCCGGCGCTTCCTGCCCGACGAGATCGCGCTGCTGATGACGTTCGCCGACCAGGCGTCGCTCGCGATCGAGAAGGACCGCATGCTGCAGGAGGCGCGCGGCCACGCGACGCGTCTCAAGGGACTCGCGCGTTTGAACCAGGCGATCTCGTCGTCGCTCGACATCGGCGACGTGCTCAGCGCCATCGCGGGCGCCGCGGGCGAGCTGACCGGCGCGCCGACCGTGGCGTTCTGGGTGGCCGACGAGGCCCGGCGACAGCTCGAGCTGCGCGCGCTCTCTGACGACCGTCTCGCGGCCGACCTGCCGACGCGGATCCTGCGCTTCGAGCAGGGCATTGTCGGGTGGGTCGCCGCGCACGGCCGCGCGCTCGACGTGCCCGACGTCGCGAGCGAGCCGCGCGTCTACGCGGTGGAGTGGCACCGGGCGCACGGGCTCTCCAGCGCCTACGCGATGCCCATCGTCTTCCACAGCTCACTGCTCGGCGTGCTCGTCCTCTACGGCGCCGCGCCCTTCTATCTGACCGACGACGACCGCGAGGTGCTCGACGCCTTCGTCACGCAGGCCGGCGTCGCCATTCGTAACGCGCGCCTCTACGACGACGTGCGCGTGTCCGAGGAGCGGCTGGCGCAGCGCTCGCGCGAGCTCGACCTTCTCAACCGCATGGGCGAGCTGCTGCAGGCGTGCGTGACGGAGGACGAAGCCTATTCCGTCGTCGGCCGGTTCGTGAGCCAGTTCTTCCCCGACGACCCGGGCGCCGTGTTCGTGATGAGCGCCTCGCGCAACATGGTGGAGGCGCGCGCGATGTGGGGCGAAGCCTCGTCGCCCGCGTCGTCGGTCTTCAAGCCCGAGGAGTGCTGGGCGCTGCGTCGCGGGCGGCTCCATCTCGTCGAGTCGGCCGCGCAGGGGTTGCTCTGCAGCCATCTGCCGCAGCCCGCGCCGGCGAGCTACCTCTGCATCCCGCTCATCGCGCAGGGCGACTCGCTCGGCGTGCTCTACCTCGGCGCGCGGGCACACGCGTGGCCGGACGCGCGGCAGCGCCTCGCCGCCACCGTCGCCGACCAGCTCGGCCTGGCGGTGGCGAACCTGAAGCTGCGCGAGACGCTTCGCAACCAGTCGATCCGCGATCCGCTCACGGGCCTGTTCAACCGCCGCTATCTCGAGGAGACGCTCGAGCGCGAGCTGCGGCGCGCGGACCGCGGGCAGGGCGGGCTCGGCGTGGTGATGATCGACCTCGATCGCTTCAAGCAGTTCAACGACACCCACGGCCACGACGCCGGCGATCTGTTGCTGCGCGAGTTCGGCCGCATTCTCCAGAGCGCGATCCGGAGCGGCGACGTCGCGTGCCGCTACGGCGGCGAGGAGTTCGTGCTCATCATGCCGGGCGCCAGTCTCGACGCGACGCGGAACCGCGCCGAGCAGATCCGCGAGTCGGTCAAGCAGCTCTTCGTCTCGCATCGCGGGCAGTCCGTCGGATCCCTCACGATGTCGGCGGGCGTGGCCGTGTTCCCGCAGCACGGGTCGACCGCGGACGTGCTCGTGCAGGCCGCGGACGCCGCGCTGTATCGCGCGAAGGCCGACGGCCGCGACCGCGTCGTCGTCTCGCTCTAAGGGATTTCCCTGACGCGCGCGTCCGTTTCTCAGGGTTTTCCCTGATGCGACCGCGGGTTTTAACGGCCGGATAGCAGCGCGGCCGTCAGAGCGGGAGACGTGAAAGGCTTCGTCCTTCTCGTCTCCGTGCCCGCCGTGATCGCCGTCGGCGCCTTCGTCGTGGTACTCGACTTCGTGCAGGCGCGCGCGCAGGCGAAGGCGTTCGGTCCGCAGTTCGCGCCGCCGCTCACCGGGATCATCCTGCAGGGCGCGGCGATCACGTGCCTCGCGCTCGTGCTCATCGCCCTCGTCGTGGCGCGCGAGCACCGCCGCCACCGCCCGGGCGCCGTGCGCCGCCGCCGTCGCGGACATCGCGCCGGCACTCGCACGCACGCGCGCGTGCCGACACCCGCTCCCGTTGCCGTTGCTGTCGTGAGGGAACCCACCGTCTCGACAGTTGTCACGGAGCGAGCCCGCGTTCGAGAACGCGCCGACCGTGCGCTTCCTCTATCGATCGCCCGAGCACGACGAAGCCCTGTTCCGGTTGCGATACGCCGTCGTCCACCGCAAGGGCGGTGCGGTGCTCACCGGCACCTACGGATGCGGCAAGACGACGCTGGCGCGCGCGCTCGCGCGCGAGCTCGATCCCAAGCGCTTCGAGGTCGCGCTCATCGCGAATCCACTCCTCAGCCCGATCGAGCTTCTCCGCGAGTTCCTCCACCAGCTCGGTGAGCCGACGGTGCCGCAGGAGAAACCCGCCGTGCTCCGTCGGCTGCAGGAACGGCTCGTGGAGAACCTGCGCCGGGGAAAGGACACCGTGCTCATCGTCGACGAAGCGCAGCTGATCCAGGACGAGGCCGTCTTCGACGAGCTGCGCCTGCTGCTGAACTTCCAGACGAACGATCGCTTTCTCATGACGCTCGTCCTGGCCGGCTCGGACGAGCTCCGCGAGTCGCTGCGCCGCCATCCGCATCTCGCGCAGCGCTGCAGCGTCCGCGCGCGTCTCGAGCCGCTCGATCGCGAGCAGACCGGCTACTACGTTCGCCACCGCCTGGTCACGGCCGGTCGAGACACCGAGACGCTGACCGACGAGGCGATGGACGAGCTGTTCGAGGCCACCGGCGGGACCCCGCGCGTGATCAACGCCGTGTGCGACCTCACGCTCGTCGTCGGCGCCGCCGCCGGCGCCCGCCGCGTGGACGGCGAGCTCGTGCGCCGCGTCGCCGAAGACGTCACCGCGCACGCCGCCTGACCGGCCCACCTTCACGCCCGCCCGTTTTTTGCGCGAAGATGTCTCCCGAGGGAGACCTGTCATGACGCTCACGCTGCCGATGAAGCTTCCGACGTCCGTGGTCGGCAGCCACGGGCTGCCGGGCTGGGTGTGGCTCGCGCGCGAGGCGATGGAGCAGGGCCGCCTCGGCGCGCTCGACGTGCGCGAGCTGATGGAGGACGCGACGCAGGCCGCGCTCCTCGATCAGGAACGCGCGGGCGTCGACGTCGTGACCACGGGCGAGATGGGCCGCGTCCGCTTCATCATCGGCTTCTACGACCGCATCACGGGCATCCGTGCGCTCCCCGCGCCGCGGCAGCTCGGCCAGCCGCTCTGGGACACGAACACGCCGTTCGAGGTCACCGACACGATCGCCGCGCCGGCCGGTCTCGGCATCGTGGAGGAGTTCACGCTGGCACGCAGGCTCACGCAGAAGCCGATCAAGGCGACCGTGCCCGGTCCGTACACGCTGCTGGTGCCGCTCAAGCTCGGCAACGGCTATCGCGACAAGGACACGCTGCTCGCCGACCTCGTCGCGATCGTGAACGCAGAGTGCCGGGCGCTCGTGGCCGCGGGCGCGAGCTTCATCCAGATCGACGAGCCGCATCACGGGATGTACGCGGGCTCCGTCCACGACGTCACGCGCGGCATCAACCGCGCGGTGGACGGCGTGAACGCGAAGATCGCCGTTCACGTCTGCTTCGGCAACCTGTACGGTCGGCCGTTCAGCGCCGTCCGCGACTACCGCAACGTGTTCCCGACGCTCGGCGACCTGAAGGCGTCGCAGATCGTGCTCGAGTTCGCGAACCGCGGCATGGAAGACGCCGCGCGGTGGAAGGACTTCCCGAAAGACAAGGAGCTCGGCGCGGGCGTGATCGACGTGAAGGCGTTCAAGGCGGAGACCGCGGCCGACGTCGCCGAGCGCATCCGGGCGCTCCTCCAGTACATCCCGGCCGAGCGCCTCTGGCTCAACCCCGACTGCGGCTTCTGGGAGACGCCGCGGTGGGTGGTGAAGCACAAGCTCGCGGCGCTCTGCGAGGGCGCCGCCCTGGTCCGGAAGGAGCTCGGCGGCGCGTAAGGCTTGACGCTGTCTCGTGACCCCGCTACCTTTACTTCAGATGACGAAAGTAAAGGTTCGGCGACGGGGCCGGTCCCGAATCAGCGTCAAGAACCAGACCACGATTCCTGTGCGCGCTCTGCGGGAAGCTGGCTTGCGCCCGGGTGATGAAATCGTCGTCGAGGCGGCCGGACCAGGCCGGATCGTCCTCGTCCGCGCAGAGGATCCCGTGGCCCGTCATGCTGGCGCCCTCACGGGGATCTATCCGAAGGGGTATTTGAAGAGGCTGCGCCGCGAGTGGCGGTGATCGTTCTCGACGCGGGGGTGGTCATCGGGTTTCTCGACGGATCCGACGCGCACCATGAGGCCGCCATCACTGCCCTCGTGATGAGGCGAGCCGATAAGCTCGTGCTACCGACAAGCGCGTTCGCAGAGGCGCTCGTCCGTCCCTACCAGGTCGGTGCGGCCGCCGTGGCTGCGGTCGATGACTTCGTCCGTGACCTGGCTGTCGATCTGCAGTCGCTCACGCCATCGATCGCCCACCGGGCCGCATACCTGCGGGCGCGCTTCCCGAAGCTCGCCCTTCCCGATGCAATCGTCCTTGCCACCGGCGACGTTCTCGACGCCGGCAGTGTGCTGACCACCGACAAGGAGTGGCGTCGCTTCAGTCGACGGGCCCGGCCGATCTGAGGCTCAGCCAGCTCGTCACAAGGCGATGTCGGACGACGTCAGGCGGGCGACGCCGGCCGCGGTCATGTCCGCCCATGCGCGCGCGCGCGAGCCGGCCGTGTCGATCGCGCGCGTCGCGTCCTCGATGACGGACGCCTGGAAGCCGGCGCGCTTCGCGTCGAGCGCCGACCACGCCACGCAGAAATCGGTCGCCAGCCCGACGAAGTACGCGTGCGCGAGACCACGCTCGCGCAGATAGCCCGACAAGCCGGTCATCGTCGTGCGGTCGGCTTCCAGGAACGCCGAGTACGAATCGACCTGCGGCCGATAGCCCTTGCGAATGATCAGCGACGCGTGCGGCACCGCGAGGTCCTTGTGCAGGTCGGCGTCGACCGTGCCCTGGACGCAGTGATCGGGCCAGAGGATCTGCGGACCGTACGGCAGCTCGATCGTGTCGAAGGGCTTCTTGCCGCGGTGGCTGGACGCGAACGAGACGTGGCCCGGCGTGTGCCAGTCCTGCGTGACGATCACGTGGCGGAACGCCCGCGCGAGGCGGTTGACGACGGGCACCACGCGATCGCCCTCCGGGACCGGCAACGAGCCGCCGGGCATGAAGCCGTTCTGGACGTCCACGATCACGAGCACGTCGCGCTCGCCCGGGACGATCGGCGCGCTGGCCATCGAGACGGTCTCGCTACAGCGCGATGGCGCTCGACTGGATGCGGCCGACGCCCGCGCCCGTCATGTCCGCCCACGCCTTGCCGAGCGAGCCGCCGGCGTCGATGCCGCGCGTGGCGTCCTCGATGACCGACGCCTTGAAGCCGGCACGCTTCGCGTCGAGCGCGGACCACGCCACGCAGAAGTCGGTGGCGAGCCCCACGACGTACACGTTCTTCAGGCCGCGCTCCTTCAGGTAGCCCGTCAGCCCCGTCATCGTCTTCCGATCGGCTTCGAGGAACGCCGAGTAGGAGTCGACGTGCTGGCGATAGCCCTTGCGAATGACGATCTGCGCGTGCGCAATCCGCAGCTCCTTCGCGAGGTCGGCGTCCGGCGTGCCCTGGATGCAGTGATCGGGCCACAGCACCTGCGTGCCGTAGGGCAGCGCCACGGTCTCGAACGGCTTCTTGCCGGAGTGGCTGGACGCGAACGAGATGTGGCTCTTCGTGTGCCAGTCCTGCGTGATGACGACGTTGCGGAACGCCGGCGCCAGGCGATTGATGATCGGGATGATCTTGTCGCCCTCGGGCACGGGCAGCGTGCCGCCGGGCAGGAAGCAGTTCTGCGCGTCGATCACGGCGAGCACGTCGTCGTCAGCGGGCTTGATGCGCGTCTGCGCCGAGACCCAGCGCGGAGCCACGGCGAGGATGGTGGCGGCGGCGGCGGTGGTGAGGAAATCACGGCGTCGCAACGTGGCCATGGGCACCTCCAGGTGCCGGCTACGGTAGCGCCGCCGACGCTCGACGCGCAACCTACGCGCCGCGACGGGGGCGAGACGGCGGGTGAGGGGTGGGCGCGCGGCGACTTCCGCAGCTATTGGTGAGCCGGCGAAGCCGGCGCACCAACGCGAGGACGGGAGCGCGCGCCCACCCCTCACCCGCCGTCTCGCCCCCGTCGCGGTGCCGAAGGTAGGCGCCGCGCCCGGCGTTTGTGGCGGTTACGACTGCGTCGCCGGCTTGCCGTGATGCCGCTTGCCGTGGCCGTGGCCGAACTGCGTCTCCGCGAACTTCGCGCGCTGCTCCGGCGTGAGGATCGGACCGATCTCCTGCAGGACCTTCACGCGGGCGGTGACCGTCTGGCCGAGGAGCTGCTGGACCTCGGCGGTCTTGGCCGTGGTGTCGGCCCCGTTGAGCGCGAGCTGACGCAGCTCGGCCTGCGCGGTGTGCAGCGCCTTCCACGACTGCTTCTGCTCGTCCCGATGCTTGGCGTAGGCGGCCTTGATGGCGGCGACCTGGTCGTCGGTGAGCCCGAGGCGCTGCTGGAGCCGCGCCATCCCGTGCTCGCGATGCACCGGAGCGGCCGGACCCTGCGTGCCCTGCGCGAGCGCGACGCCCGTGCCGCCGAGCAGCGCCACGAGCGAGAGAGCCACGAGTGAGCGTCTGAGCATTGAGCGATCCTCCTTGTCTCGTTCGACGGAGGGGGGTGCGCAGGCATTTACACGCTGCGCGTCGTGGTCGGGCGGCGACGGGTGGCGAGGCCGTTGCGCCGCGGGTACGCTGGAATCGATGTCGGGTCTCGGGTCGGCGGTGGTGGTGCTCGCCGTGCTCGCCCTGTCGTTCGGCGTCGCCGCCGCCGGTCCCCAACGCGCGATCCCGAAGTCGCGTCAGTGGACCGACATCACACACGGGCTCCTCGAAGTCGCCCGCGACCATCGGCGCAGTCTCGAAGCCGCGGTCCTGCGCCGCGAGCGTGACTTTCGGGAAGCGTCCGCCTCGCTCGACCGCAACAGCGAGCCCTACGCGCGCGGCATCATCTCGCGCGCCGAGCTCGACGCCGCGGCGCGCGAGGCCGGCACGGCCCGCGCGCAGCTCGAGTGGACACGGCAGGAGCTCGTGCGGACGACGGCGCTGATCGTGGAGCTCGAAGGGAAGCAGCGCCTCGCGATCGCCACGCCGTCGACCTCGCGCTGCATCCAGACAGCGCCGAGGGCCGCTTCGTCATGACGTGGCTGCGCGAGCGCGGCATCGCGTTCCTCGCGTACCGCGCCGCGCGCGCCGGCGCGGCGACGGGCGCTCACATCCACGTGGGCCGCCCGTCGGAGCGCCTCGCGAGCGCCCGCCGCTAGGGCTGAACCTGCAAGGTCGGATGGCGGAGCCAGAAGTAGCCCGCCATCACCGCCGCGGCGAGGAAGTTCGCCACCAGGATCGCGGGCCACGTGAGCGCGCGCAGCACCGGCTCGGCCACGATCATCGCCGCCACCGTGAAGCACGCCTCGAGGACCACGAACAGCAGCACGAAGCCGAAGCCGAGACTCGGATTCCGCTCCGCCGTCACGATGAGCCGCGCCGCGATGACGCCGACGACGGCGAACGCGAGCACGTGCACCCACGTGAACATCGCCACCATCTCGAACGACGCGGGCGCGGTCTCGAGCGTCGCGGGCCAGACCCCGCGGCCGAAGAGCGCCGTGCCGAGGATGGTCGGCGTGTAGAACGGCCGGCCGTGCATCATGTCGACCACGAGGAACCAGACAGCGACGGTCAGGGCGCCCAGGATGCCGGCGATGAATCCCTCCTTGTAGATCGCCGCGCTGTCGACGGTGGGTGCGGAGACTTCCGGTGAGCCGCTCGCGGTGGTGGGAGTCGCCATCATTTGCTCCTTTCTGATGGGACGGGCCCGAAGAACCGTACCGCAGAGCCGAGCCCCCGGCCGGGGGCTCGGCAAGCGACGTAGCCTGTCAAGGATCGCCAGGATCGCCCTGACGAAGTCTCACCAATTGACACCTCCGGGCAGGCGGGAGTACAAGCGTTTCACCGTCGATCCCCTCTCAAGCGAGGTGCCGCATGGGTGCGAGTTCTCGTCGGCAGTTCCTGAAGCAGAGCGCTGCAGCGACCGCCGGGATGGCGTCGTGGCTGTCGCTGGGCAAGGCGCCCGCCTTCGCCCAGAAGCGCGAGCTCACGTTCCTCAGCTGGAACCACTTCGTGCCGGCGTCCGACGAAGAGCTGCGCAAGCAGGCCGCGGAGTTCGGCAAGCAGGCCGGCGTGAGCGTGCGTGTCGACACCATCGCGCACCTGCAGCTCCCCGCGAAGCGCGCGGCCGAGGCGCAGGCGCAGTCGGGTCACGACCTCCTGCTGACCGGCGGCGCCGATCCGTTCCTCTACGAGAATCAGCTCGCCGACGTCGGCGACGTCATCGACGACCTCGGCAAGAAGTACGGCGGCTGGTACCCGTTCGCGCGTGAGGGCTCGCACACCGGTTCCGGCTGGCGTGCGATCCCGTGGTTCTGGATCTCGTTCCCGGCCACGTACAACATGACGCACCTCAAGAAGGCCGGCCTCGAGTATCCGAAGACGTGGGACGAGCTGCTCAAGCACGGCAAGGTCCTCAAGAAGCAGGGCAACCCCGTCGGGATCCCGATCAGTCACTGCGCCGACGCGAACACGACGTTCTGGTCGGTCACGTGGTGCTATGGCGGGAAGGTGCTGGAGGCGGACGGCAAGACGCCGGCGATCAACAGCGCGCAGACCGAGAAGGTGATCGAGTGGTACAAGGAGCTCTACAAGGACGCGATGGAGCCCGAGGTGCTGTCGTGGGACGACGCCTCGAACAACCGCTTCATCCTCTCCGGCAAGGGCTCCTGGATCCACAACCCGATCAGCCCGTACAACGCCGCGCTCGCCAAGCAGATGCCGATCGCCGACGAGATCAACCACCACCCGAGCCCGGCCGGGCCCGCAGGCACGCATTCCGCGCCGCCGATCAACTCGGTCGCGATCTGGAAGTTCTCGAAGAACATCCAGCTCGCGAAGGACTTCGTGAAGTTCCTCTACCAGAAAGAGAACTACGACGCGTGGATCGTGGCGGCGAACGCCTTCAACCATCCGCCGCTCAAGCACTTCGCGGAACACCCGATCTGGTCGAAGAACCCGAAGTTCGCGATGCTGCCGAAGGAAGCGGAGTTCGCCCACGAGCGCGGCTGGCCGGCCAAGCCGAACGCGGCCGTGCAGCTGATCCAGGTCAACTACATCCTGCCGGACATGGTCGCGAAGGCGATCAACGGGATGCCGACCAAGCGCGCGATCGCGTGGGCGGAGGACCAGGTCAAGCTCGCGGTGCAGGGCAAGCTCGAGACGAAGGGCAAGGCATAACCGTGAGCGCCGTCATCGCGCGGCGCTCCTTCCTGAAGGGCTCGGCGATCGCCGTCGCCGGGGCGTCGCTCGCGCTCGAGCGCGCCCCGGCGTGGGCGCAGAAGCGCGAGCTCACGATGCTGAGCTTCAACCACTTCGTCCCGGCGTCGGACGACGAGCTCCGGCGCCAGGCCGACGTGTTCTCCAAGCAGGCCGGCGTGACCGTGCGCGTCGACACGATCGCCGGCCCGCAGATGTTCGCCAAGCGGGCGGCGGAGGTCTCGTCGCAGTCCGGGCACGACGTGATCGTCACGGGCGCCGCCGACCCGTTCCTGTACGAGCAGCAGCTGGTGGACATGGGCGATCTCGTCGACCACCTCGGCGGCCGCTACGGCGGCTGGTACCCGTTCGCGAAAGAAACGTGTCACACGGCATCGGGATGGCGCGCGGTGCCGTGGTTCTGGGTCGCGTTCGTCGGCAGCTACAACGAGGTGCAGTTCAAGAAGGCGGGCGTGCAGGCGCCGAAGACGTGGGACGACCTGCTGAAGGCCGGCAAGGTCCTCAAGAAGCAGGGCAACCCCGTCGGCATCCCGATCAGCCAGTGCACCGACGCCAACATCACGTTCTGGTCGGTGCTCTGGTGCGCGGGCGGGAAGGTGCTCGAGCCGGACGGCAAGACGCCGGCGATCAACAGCGACAAGGCCGCCGGAGTCGTCGAGTGGTACAAGGAGCTCTACAAGGACGCGATGGAGCCCGAGGTGCTGTCGTGGGACAACGCGTCCAACAACCGCTTCCTCCTCTCGGGCAAAGGCTCCTGGATCCACAACCCGATCAGCCCCTACGTCGCCGCGGTCGAGAAGAAGATGCCGATCGCCGACGAGATCAATCATCACAACAGCCCGGGCGGCCCGGGCGGGATCCACTCCGCGACCGGCGTGAACTCGCTCGGGATCTGGAAGTTCTCGAAGAACATTCCGCTCGCCAAGGACTTCATCAAGTTCCTGTTCGAGAAAGAGAACTACAACGCGTTCATCAAGGGCGGCAGTGCCTTCAACCAGCCGCCGCTCCGGGGGTTCGCCGAGCATCCGATCTGGGCGAGCCATCCGAAGTACGCGATGCTCCCGAAGGAAGCGGAGTACGTGCACGAGCAGGGCTGGCCGGCCAAGCCGAATGCCGCGGTGCAGCTGATCGTCGTCAACTTCGTCCTTCCGAACATGGTTGCCAAGGCCATCGCGGGCATGCCGACCAAGCGCGCGCTCGCCTGGGGCGAAGACCAGATCAGGCTCGCGCTGCAGGGCAAGCTCGAGACGAAGGGAAAGTGACATGGCGGTAGGGACCCGGGTTCTCGAGACGGTCGGGCGCGCGCGGCCCGGCCGTCTCGCGCGCGCGCGCGAGTGGTGGGAGCAGGAGCACGTCTTCGGCTACAGCCTGATCGTCCCCGCGCTGGCGCTCATCGCGGGGCTCGTCGCGTATCCGTTCGCGATGGCGATCTACTTCAGCCTCTCGGACTACTGGGTGGGATCGCCGGGCTCGTTCGTCGGTCTGCAGAACTTCCGCGACATCCTCGGAAACGAGATCTTCCGGCAGACGGTCTCCAACTCGTTCGTCTTCACGATCATCGCCGTGATCCTGAAGGCGGTGCTCGGGATCTGGCTCGCCATGCTGCTGTTCCGGCCCCTGCGCTTCAAGCGGCTGATCCGCGGCGCCGTGCTCCTGCCGTGGGTCATTCCGACGGCGCTGTCGGTCCTCGCGTGGCGGTGGATGTTCGACTCGCTCTACAGCGTCGTGAACTGGACGGGGATCCGTCTCGGGCTCATGAATCCGCCGGGGCCCAACTGGCTCGGCATGGCCGACTACGCGATGAGCGCCGTCATCGCCGTGAACGTGTGGCGCGGGCTGCCGTTCTTCGCCATCATCGTGCTCGCCGGCCTCGTGTCGATCCCGCGCGAGTACTACGAGGCGGCGGAAGTGGACGGCGCCAGCTCCTGGGGCCGGTTCCGCCACGTCACGCTCCCGCTGCTCAAGCCGGTGCTCGCCGTCGTGATCCTGTTCTCGACGATCTTCACGTTCTCCGACTTCAACATCGTGCAGGTGCTCACGGCGGGCGGGCCCGTCAACACCACGCACCTCTTCGCGACGTTCGCCTATCAGATGGGGCTGACCGGCGGGAACCTCGGGCAGGGCGCGGCGGTCTCGCTCTTCCTCTTCCCGCTGCTCGCGGCGATCGTCTTCATCCAGCTCCGCTACATCCGAAAGGAGTGAGCGCGTGATCGTCGGCGTCCGATCGCGGGGGCAGCGGATCCGGTCGTCGGTGTTCGGCTGGATGAACGTGCTGCCGTACGTCTTCTTCGCGCTGTTCCCCTTCTACTACATGATCATCACGTCGCTGAAGAAGGACACCGAGCTCTACAACCTCAAGGCCGCGCCGTTCCTCATCCAGACCGGCGTGATCACCGATCACTACTGGTACCTGTTCTTCAAGACCGAGTTCCTCACCTGGATGAAGAACAGCCTGATCATCAGCGTGACCGCGACCGCAATCTCACTCGTGATCTCGATCCTCGCCGGCTACAGCCTGGCCCGCCTGCGCTTCCCCGGCGTGAGCTCGTTCGGCACGGCGGTCTTCATCACGTATCTCGTCCCGCCGACCCTCCTCTTCCTGCCGCTGTCGCAGGTGGTGGTGTGGCTCGGGATCTCCGACACGATCTGGGCCCTGATCGTTACCTATCCCACGTTCCTCGTGCCGTTCTCCACCTGGCTCCTGATGGGCTACTTCCGGACGATCCCGAAGGAAGTCGAGGAGTGCGCGCTCGTCGACGGCGCCAGCCGCATGCAGACGCTGACGCGGATCGTGCTCCCGATGGCGATCCCCGGCATCGTGTGCGTCATCCTCTTCGGCTTCACGCTCACGTGGAACGAGTTCACGTACGCGCTGACGTTCGTCTCGCAGTCGGCGAACAAGACGGCGGTGGTCGGCGTGACCGCGGACCTGATCCGCGGGGACATTTACTACTGGGGCTCGCTGATGGCGGGCGCGGTGGTGGCGAGTCTCCCGATCGTCGTCATCTACGTCTGGTTCCTCGACTACTACGTCTCGGGGCTCACCGCCGGCGCCGTCAAAGGCTGATCGGGCCGTGTCGGCGGACGAGAACATCGCGCTCGTCCGTCGACTGCTCGACGAGGTGCGCGACGGCTGGAATCCCCCCACCCTCGAGAAGCTCTTCGCGCCGTCCTATCGCCGCTATCTGAACGCGACCGACCCGCCGCTGACGCGCGAGGAGCAATGGACACGTGCCGGGCGGCTGCGCGCGGCGTTCGCGGATGCGCGCGCGACGCTCGAGGACATCTTCGGCTCCGGTGACCGCGTCGCCTATCGCCTGACGATCCGCGGCACGCACACGGGCGAGTTTCTCGGCATCGCGCCGACGGGCGCGCGGATCGCGGTCTCGTTCCTCGCGCTCGTGCGCATCGCCGACGGCAGGCTGATCGAGGAGTGGGGCGGCCTCGATCAGCCGAGTCTCTTCCGCCAGCTCGGCGTCAGTATGATTCGCGATTCACGAACCTAACGCATCGCGCGCCGGCCGCCGCGCGATGCGTTACTTCGGCTGCGGCGTCGTCCTGAGGTACGGTTTGTGGGTCTTGAAGCCCGGGAACTTCTGCTTCGCCTCGTCGTCGCTGACGGCGGGCACGATGAACGGCGGGCACGATGATGACGTCCTCGCCCTGCCGCCAGTTCACCGGCGTCGCGACCTTGTGCTTGTCGGTCAGCTGCAGCGAGTCGATGACGCGCAGGATCTCGTCGAAGTTCCGGCCGCACGTCTGCGGGTAGGTGATCATCAGCCGCACCTTCTTCGCGGGATCGATCACGAACACCGTGCGGACCGTGTACACCTCGTCGTGCGACGGATGCATCATCCCGTAGAGGTTCGCGACCTTCCGGTCCGGGTCGGCGACGATCGGGAAGTTCACCGCCGCGCCCTGCGTCTCCTTGATGTCCGCGGACCAGCCCTTGTGCGAATCCACGGGATCGACGCTGAGCCCGATGGCCTTCACGTTGCGCTTGTCGAACTCCGGCTTGAGCTTGGCGACGTAGCCGAGCTCGGTCGTGCAGACCGGCGTGAAGTCACGCGGGTGCGAGAAGAGGATCCCCCACTTGTCGCCGAGCCACTGGTGGAACTGGACCTTGCCCTCGGTGGTCTCGGCGGTGAAGTCCGGCGCCTGGTCTCCGAGTCTGAGCATCGCTTCCCCCTTCAGATTCTCGATGGGAAATAGGAGTTTTGAGATTCTGTCCGTAATCCCGAAGAGATGTCAAGCGGGGGCCAGAGACAGGTGATTCAGCAAGAGGCGATTGAAGCCGGCTGGGTCATCGTGCGGGCTGACGTGGCCGGACTCGGGAAGGAGGGCCAGCCGGGCGTGCGGGATCGCCGCCGCGATCGCCTCCTTGGCCGCCAGCGGGACCGTGGTGTCGCGCGCGCCCGCCACGATCAGCGTCGGGCACCGGATCTCCGCGAGCCGCGCGCCGACGTCGAACCGTACCAGCGCCACGAGGCTCGCGAGGTACTGAGCGCGGGTCATCCCCGCGATGCGCGCCGTCGCCGCCGCGCGCAGCGCAGCGTGCTCGTCTCGCGGAAACGCTTCGCGCGCGACCCAGGCGGCGACGAGGGGCATCGGCGCGGCGAGCGCCAGCAGCGCGCGCGCCGCGCCGCGGAGCGCCCCACGCGCTCCGGATGGACGCAGCCGCGCGAAGCCGTTGACGACGACGAGCGACCGCACGCGTGCCGGCGCCTCCACCGCCAGCGTGAGCGCCACGCAGCCGCCGAGCGACAGGCCGACGACGTGCGCGCGCGCGATCGCGAGGTCGCCGAGCAGGCGATCGACCGCGGCGGCCATCGCCGCGATCGAGAAGGGCCCGCGCGGCCGCGCGGAGCGATGGTGGCCGGGCAGGTCGACGGTGAGGACGCGATAGCGGTCGACGAGCGCGGGGAGCTGTGGCGTCCAGTCGTCGCCGCACGAGCCGAGGCCGTGGAGCAGGAGGACGACGGGCGCGTCGGGCGGACCGGTGACCGTGTAGTAGATGGCGCGAGACAGAGTATCCTCGGGGGCCGGGAGGAAGCCATGAAAGCGATCCGCGTGTCGGAGTACGGAGGACCGGCGGTCCTCAAGCTCGAAGAGATTCCCGCGCCGCAGCCCGCTCAGGGCCAGGTGCTCGTCCGCAATCACGCCGTCGGCATCAATCCCGTCGACACCTATCTGCGCTCGAACACCGACAACCGCGGGCCGAAGCTTCCGTACACGCCGGGCTCGGACGCCGCCGGCGTGGTGGAGGCCGTGGGCGCGGGCGTCGGCTCGGTGAAGCCCGGCGATCGCGTCTACATCGGCGGCTCGGTGAGCGGCGCGTATGCCGAGCTGTCGCTCTGCACCGAGGCGCAGGTCCATCCCCTGCCGGGCAACGCGAGCTTCGGGCAGGGCGCGGGGATGAACGTGCCGTACGCCACCGCGTACCACGCGCTCATTCATCGCGGCCACGGCGCCGAGGGCGAGACGCTGTTCGTGCACGGCGCGAGCGGCGGGGTCGGCATCGCCGCGGTGCAGATCGCGCGGGCGCGCGGGATGACGGTCATCGGCACCGCCGGGACGCCGCGCGGGCGGCAGCTCGTGCTCGAGCAGGGCGCGCACCACGTGCTCGATCACGGCGCTCCGAACTATCTCAAGGAGCTCACCGACCTCACGGGCGGCACAGGGCCCGACATCATCCTCGAGATGCTGGCGAACGTGAATCTGCAGAACGACCTCGGCGTGATCGCGATGCGCGGGCGCATCGTCGTGATCGGCAACCGGGGAACGGTCGAGATCAACGCGCGCTTCGCGATGAACAAGGATGCCGCGATCCTCGGGATGGCGCTCTTCCACGCCTCGCCGGCCCAGCTCGCCGGCATCCACGCCGCGCTCGTCGAAGGGCTTCGCAACGGGACGCTGCGCCCCGTGATCGCGGAGGAGATCCCGCTCGCGCAGGCGCCGCGCGCGCACGAAGCCGTCATGGCTGCCGGCCACCACGGCAAGATCGTGCTGGTGCCCTGATGCGCACGCTCGTCCTCGTCCTGGCCGTCGTTCTCCTCGCCGCGACGCTGGCGGGCGCCGACAGCGGCAGCATCAGCCGCGACGCGCGCGGTCCCCAGCCGACCGGCGATTACGCGCCGCTCGGCTCCCCGCCGAGCCCCGCCCTCTATGTCCTCAGCCAGAGCACGATCTTCGCGATCGGCCTGACGCTCTTGATCGTCGCGGCGGCGCTCGGCGTCTACACGTTCGTGCTCACCCGCGGGGCGCGTCGTCCCACGGCGTAGTACGAGGGCGCTCACAGCCTACGCTGGTAGAGCGCGACGTCGACCCAGCGCCCGAGCTTGAACGCCACCTCCTCCTCGGTGCCGACGAGGCGAAAGCCGAGCGCCTCGCGCAGACGGCGTGACGCCACGTTCTCGACCGTGATCCGCGCCATCACCGAGCGGTGCCCCGCGGACCGCGCGCGGTCGACGAGGTGCTCGAGCAGCAGCCGTCCGACGCCGCGGCCGCGCCACGCGCGATCGACGTAGACCGAATCTTCCACGGTGTGACGGAACGCGGGCTTCGGCCGGTCGGGCGCGAGCGCCGCGAACCCGGCGCTCTCGTCGTCGACCGCCGCGACGACGACCGGATACGCGGCGGAGTGCGCGGCGAGCCACGCGCGTTGCGCGGCAACCGTGCGCGGCTCGGTGTCGGTCGTCCCGAGCGCCGCGCGGCGCACCGCCGGCGCCGTCGCCACCAGCTCCACGACTTGATCATCGCGGCGGACACGTCAATCAGGGAAATCAATTGTCCTGATGCGAACGATCAGCTAGGTTTGCCGTTCATGGACGTGCCGCTCGCGCATCTCCGTGCGCTCGGCGCCGTCGCGCGCCACGCGAGCTTCTCGCGCGCAGCCGGCGAGCTCGGCGTCACGCAGCCCGCCGTGAGCATGCAGGTGCGGCAGCTCGAGGCGGCGCTGGGCCAGCCGCTGCTCGAGCGCGTGGGGAAGCGGGCCTTTCCGACGCGCGCGGGCGAGATCCTCCTCGCGCACGCGACGCGCGCGTTCCACGAGCTCGAGGCCGGCGTGGAGCGGGTGCAGCAGCTCCGCGGCGTCGTCGCCGGCCGCGTGCGGGTGGGAACGTCGGCGTCGATCAGCATCTACCTGCTGCCGCCGTTCCTCCGCCGCTTCCGCTCGCGCTATCCGGCGACGGAGCTGGTCGTCGTCACCGGCAACGCGCCGGAGATCACGCGCGCCATCGTCGCGAACGAGCTGGACGTCGGGATCGTGAGCCTGCCGGTCCGCGACCGCGAGCTGGTCGTCACGCCGTTCTTCGACGACGAGCTGGTCGCGATCGCCGCGCCGCATCCGAAGTGGCGCCGCCGGCGGACGATCGGCGCCGCCGAGCTCGCGCGCGAGCCGCTGATCCTCTACGAGGCCGGCGGCACCGTGCGACGGGTGATCGACGGCTGGTTCCGCCGCGGCGGCGCCGCGCCCGCGCGGCCGATGGAGCTGGGCAACACCGAGGCGATCAAGAAGCTGGTCGAGGCGGGGCTCGGCCTCTCGGTGACGTCGTGGTTCTCGGTGAAGGCCGACGTGCGCGCGCGGCTCCTCACCGTTATCCGGCTCGAGCCGTCGCTCGTCCGCAAGATCGGCGTCGCGCGGGGTCGCGACAAGCCGACGACGCCCGCGCTCGCGGCCTTCCACGAAGGCCTCGAGCAGCTCCGCGTCGCCCTCGCGCGTTAACGCACGCGCGCGAAGGCGGCCGGCACGGGGCTCTCGAACGCGACACGCCGGCCGGTCGGCGCGATGAACGCGAGGCGGGTCGCGTGCAGGCACACGCGCCGCACCGGGTTGCTTCGGCTGCCGTACGCCTCGTCGCCCACGATCGGGTGGCCGAGCGCCGCGAGCTGCGCGCGGAGCTGCCCGCGCCGGCCCGTCGTCAACGCCAGCTCGAGGAGCGTCGCGGCGTCGCGCACCTGCAGCACCCGGTAGGTCGTGATCGCTTCCTTGCCTTCGCTCGCGCGCCGCGCCGGGCGCACGCGCAGGCTGCGATCGACGCGCAGCCGGCTCTTCAGCACGCCGGACGGCTGCGCGAGCCGGCCTTCCACCACCGCGACGTAGCGCCGCTCGACCGTGCGCGCCTCGAACTGCGCCTGCAGCGCGCGCTTCGCCGCCGGTGACTTCGCGAAGACGAGGAGCCCTGACGTCTCGCGATCCAGCCGGTGGACGATGAACAGGCGCCGATCGCGCTGCCCGGCGACGTACGCCGCCAGCATGCGATAGGCGGTCCGCTCGCGCTCGCTCTCGGTCCCGATCGTGAGCAGCCCGGGCGGCTTGTCGATCACGACGAGGTCGTCGTCCTCGAAGATCCGGCGCAGCGCGGCGGGAAACGCCGGCGGAGGCGGCGTGCCGAGCTCGACACGATCAGTGACACCGACCGGCCCGTCGCCACGTCGCACGACCGCGCCGTTGACCCGCACGCGGCCGAGCGCGAGCCACTGCTTGCGGCTCCGGCGCGACGAGCCGGGATAGAGCGCGCCGAGCTTCTCGAGCAGCGTCAGTACGGCGCCTCGGCGAGCCGCATGACGTCCGGATTCACGCCGCGCCGCACGGCGAGGTGGTAGGCGAGAAGCTGCAGCGGGACCACGGCCGGGATCGGCGACAGGAGCTCGTCGATCTCCGGCAGCGCGACCGTCGCGGCCGCGAAGCGCCGCAGATCGCGCTCCGCCTCGTGCGCGAGGAGCAGGACCGGCGTGCCGATGGCTTCCGCCACGCGCGCGGCGTCGAGGCACCGCGCCCGCGACGGACCGGCGGGCGCGATCAGCACGAGCAGGTCCTCGTCGGTCATCGCCGCGTAGGCGCCGTGGAGGAGCTGCTCGCAATTGAAGCCGCTCGCCGTGGCGTGACTCGCTTCGCTCATCTTGAGCGCGGCCTCGTACGCGGTGGCGGTGTTCGGTCCGCCACCGACGAACCAGTAGCGCCGCCGATCGTCGAAGCGGTGCGCCAGCCCGTCCCACGACTCCTGGCCGAGCAGCCGCGCGACCTGGTCGGGCGCGCGCGCGAGGGCCCGCGCCGTCGTGTCGTCGCGCCCGAGGCGCCCGGCGAGCGCGGCGAACAGCGCGAGCGCGGCGGTGTAACTCGCGGTATGCGTCGCGGACGCTTCCTGATCGACGGTGACGAGCGCGACGTCGACGCCGTCCGCGCGCGGGGCGTCCTTGCCCGTGAGCGTGATCGCGACGCCGCCTCCGCGCTTCGCTTCCGCCAGGGCGGTCCGCGAGAACTGCGTGGACCCGCGATGACTCACCGCCACCACGCCGGCGCGCGCGGGCGGCGCCGGCCAGTACGACGCCAGCTCGAACGAGTGGAGCGCGCGCACGCGGTGGCCCAGCGCGCCGACGCGCGCGAGCAGCAGCTCGCCCACGAGGGCGGCGTGCCACGACGTTCCGATGCCGCAGAGGATGACGAGATCGGTGGCACGGAGGCGCGCCGCGGCGTCGTCGAGGGCCGCGGCGTTCGACGGGACGACGGATCGGAGGGCGTCGGGCGGCGCGACGATCGCATCGTGCATGGCATACGGATGCGCGGTGCGCGGCGGCGGCGCGCTCATGGCGGATATTGTACGGGCTCGAATCCGGCGCGCCGGGTCGCCGCCGCGCGCGCGAGACACACGCTGATGACGACGAGCGCGAGCGCGGCCACCGCGAGGTGGCGTCCCGCGAAGAGGCCGCCGAGGAACGGCCCCACGAAGATCCCGCCGTCGACGCCGACGCGATAGAGCGCCGTGCGCCACGCGACGAGCGCGGGAGGCGTCTCGTGACGCAGCACGCTGAGCGGGATCATCCAGCCCGCCATCGCCACGCCGAAGAGTGCGGCGCCGACGGTCACGCCCGCGAGCGGCGTGAACGCGATCAGCACGCTCGCGACGGCCATCGCGAGCGTCACGCCGGCCAGCACCTTCACGGCGCCGATGCGGTCGGCGAGCATGCCGAGCGGGATGAGCGCGGCGATGTCGGTCGCCTGCATCAGCATGAAGAGCTGCGCGATTCCCGCGCGGTCGAGCCCGAACTCGCGGCTGCCGCGCACCGGAATGACGAGCTGCTCCACGCTCGCGTACGCGATCGCGACGAGCGCGCCGGCGGCGAACGCGAGCGGCACGAGCGACGCGCCGCGCGCGGGTGTGGAGATCGTCGCCGTCGTCGTGGTGCCGCCCGATCGCTCCGCGCGTCGCGGCAGGCCGCGCACCACCAGGGGCAGCAGCACGATCGCGAACACTTGCGGGGCGCACGACGCGAGCAGGACCGTCTTCCACGAGAGCGCGGCCGGCAGCACCGCGACGAGCGCCGCGCCGCCGAGCAGGCCGATCATCGCGGAGAACTCGACGGCGTTGAGGGCCACCGCGAGGCGGCCGCCCGCGTAGGCGTGCAGGAGGGCGGTGAGACCGGCCAGCATGTTGAGCCCGTGGCCGATCCCCATCAGCGCGCGCCCGGCGAACAGTACCCCGAAGCTCTCGCCGCTCGTCACGACGAGCGCGCCCGCGGCGAGCGCGAGCTGGCCGGCGATCAGCGCCGGCGCGAGGCGGCGCGTGATGAACACCCCGGCGGGGACGTCGGCCACCATGCGCGCGAAGCCGAACGCGCCGGCGAAGATGCCGAGCTGCCAGTCGGGCAGCGCGGACTCGCGGGCGATCTCCGGCAAGAGGCTCGGGAACGAGCCGATCGAGCAGGTGTTCGCGAGCGTGGACGCGGCGAGGAGGACGATCAGGGGCGGGCGCACCCGCCGATTCTAACGACTGTCAGCCGTTGGCCGGCTCGGGCCCGCCCGGATCCTGCCAGGGATCGTCGGGAGCGCGCCTGTCGCCGCCCGGATCGTACGGACGGTCGATCGCGGGCTCGCCATCGAGCGGCCGCACCTTGCGCCGCGCCGTGCGCGGTCCGAGCGACGGCGTCGCGCGGCCTTTCGGCGCTTCCTCGCGTTCGGGACGTTCGGGCGCCGGCTTCGAAGGCTTCGCCATGACCACCATGGGGGCAACCGCGGTGCCAGCCACTCCATCCATGGGCAACGTTCTTGCCGGATGCGGGAGGTGTCGTCAATGAAAGCGACCGACCTGCTGAAGAAGCAGCACAAGGAAGTGAAGGCGCTGTTCAAGAAGGTGGAGAAGACCGAGGACACGCGCCAGCGCCGTCAGCTCATGGAGCAGATCTCGACCGCGCTCGAGGCGCACGCCTCGATCGAGGAGGAGATGTTCTATCCCGCGGTGAAGGGGCTCGAGACGAAGAAGGCCGAGGAGATGGTGGCCGAGGCGTTCGAGGAGCACCACGTGGTGAAGCTCGTGCTCGCCGAGCTGCCGAACGTCGATCCCGAGGACGAGCGGTTCGAGGAGCTGACCGGCGACCGCCGGCGCCGCGCGGCGCAAAGCACTCGCGGAGCGGCGCGGCTTCGCCGCGGCGCGGAGCGTGGGGGGCATGGGGGGCGCCCGGAGCCCCCCATGTAGAATGATCACGATGCCTCGGCTCGCGCTGCACACCTGGACGCTCGACACCACGCCCCTCACCGACGTCTTGCGGATCGCGCGCACGGTCGGCTGGGACGCGATCGAGCTGCGGCGCATCGACTTCGCGCGCGCCGCGTCCGCGGGGCGCGCGGCGGAGGTGGTGCTCGACGAGGTCAAGCAGAGCGGCCTGCCGGTCGCGTGCGTCGGGGTCGAGCTCGGGTGGATGGGCGCCACCGGCGACGAGCGGCGGCGCTTGCTCGCCGTGTTCGAGGAATCGTGCCGGTGGGCGCGGTCGCTCGGCTGCCAGACCGTGATGAGTCCCGTCGACAAGGGCCCGGCCGGTGACGTCGAGCGGGCCATCGCGAGCCTTCGCGAAGTCGGGGACATCGCCCGCCGCCACGGCGCGCGGCTGGCGCTCGAGTTCAACGCGCTGTGCGAGCACTGGAACACGCTGCCGCGCGTGCGCGATCTCGTGCGGCGCGCCGCGCATCCCGGCGTCGGCCTGCTCGTCGACGCGTATCACCTCGGCAAGAGCGGTGCGAAGCCGGAGGACATCGACGCGCTCGAGACGCCGGAGATCGCCTACGTGCAGTACAGCGACGTCCCGCGCGACCCGAAGCCCGGCGCCAACACCGACCGTCTGCCTCCCGGGCAGGGGACGGTGCCGTTTCGCGAGATCTTCGGGCGGATCCTGAAGAAGGGGTACGGCGGCTACATGAGCTACGAGGCGCCGAATCCCGCGGCGTGGGCGCGCGATCCGGTCATCGTCGCGCGCGAGGCGCTGGACGCCACGCGCGCGCAGCTCTAGCCGCGCTACTTCTTCCCGGCGGCGCGCTTGGCCGGACGCGCCGCGGCGGCGGGCTCGTCACGGCGCGGGGCTTTCGCGCCGGGCTTCTTCTCGGCGGGCACGCGCTTGGCGAGGCTCTCCTTCAGCGCTTCCATGAGGTCGATCACTTCCGCGCGCGCCGCTTCGGGGGCCGCGACCGTGATCTCCTTGCCCTCGACCTTCGACTCGATGAGCTGCAGCACGCGCATCCGGTAGCTGTCCTGATAGCTCTCGGGCTTGAAGTCGTCGTTCGAGAGCCCGTCGATGAGCTGTTGCGCCAGCTCCATCTCGCCGTTGCGGATCTTCGCGCCTTCGCCCTTGCTGATCTCGCCGAAGCTGCGCACCTCGTCGGAGAAGAACATCGTGTGCAGCATGAGGCCGTCGCTCGACGGGCGGATGAGCACGAGGCTTTCCTTGCCGCGCATCACGAACGTGGCCACCGCCACGCGGCTCGACTTCGCCATGGCGTCGGTGAGGAGCCGGTACGCCTTCTCGCCGCCCTTGTCCGGACCGAGGTAGTACGCCCGCTCGAAGTAGACGGGATCGACTTTCTCGAGCGGCACGAACTCGGCGATGTCGATGGTCTTCGAGGCCTCGCCCTCGAGGGCCTTCAGCTCGTCGTCCGCCACGCGCACGTACCGGTCCTTGGCGAACTCGTGCCCCTTGACGAGGGCGCCGCGCTCGACGGTCTCGTTGCAGGTGGGACAGAACGTCTGTTGCTTGATGCGCGAGCCGCACTTCCCGTGCAGCATGTTGAACGTCACGCCCATCGACGACGCGGCGGTGTACATCTTCACGGGGATCGAGACGAGGCCGAACGAGATCGTTCCGGACCCGATGGCATGAGCTGGCATCGCGGTTGCCACCATATTATCGGCACCCCTATGATTCGAACAGCCCGTGAACAGCGTGACCGGTAGTAGTGTCGTCGGCGCCGTAGACCCGCCGGTTGTAGGTCCGCGCTTCCGCCGTCCCCTCACGGTGCTCGCAGCACTCATCGTGCTGGTCTTCGTCGCGCTCGTCGGGGGGCTGCTCGCGTCGCGGTCGCGGCTCGAGCAGCGGAGCTTTCCGGAGGCGTCGCTGGCGCTCGTCGTCGGGCGCTCGATGGACATCCGCTTCGTCGTCGACCGTCAGCCGCGCTGGGAGCGGCGCTTCTCCGAATTGCTCCTCGAAGAGCGCCAGAGCGAGCTCGTGCAGGCGATCCGCTGGTACGAAGAGATGGCGGCGCACAGCCCCGACCCGAGCATCGACTTCCAGCTCGCGATCCTCGAAGGCGAAGCGGGGCGTGTCGCGCGGCTGCGCGAGAAGCTCGACGCGTGGGACGTGCGGCCGGATCCGTATCCCGCGATGGCCGCGGTCGTCGCCGGCGCGTACCTGGACGGCGCGTCGGAATTTCCGGAAGAGGACGTGGCCCGGCTTCCCCCCGACGGCTACCCGTGGTTCGGCGAGCAGCTCGCGCTGCGTCTGGCGCTGCGGCGCGGCGATCAGGCGAAGGTGGCGGAGATCGTCGCCGAGCGCCACGAGCGGACGGCGGTGCTGCGGCGCCGCGTGCGCACGGTCGCGGCGATCGAGATCGGCCTCCTCGGCGCCGCGCTCGTCGCGGCCGGCACGCTGCTCGTGCGCGGGAGCCCGCTCCGTCTCGCGAGCGCGCCGTTGCCGCCGCCGTGGCCCGGGAAGGTCGGCGCGACCGTGCTCGTCCGGGGCGCCGCGCTGCAGGTGATCCTGCTCGCGGGGCTCTACGTCGTGTCGCAGCTCGCCGACAGCGTCGTTCTCAACGCGCTGACGTGGCCGTGGAGCAACCTCTTCTTCCTGCCGATGCTCATCCTCGCGCGCCACCACCTCGTGCGTCCCGCCGGCCTCAGGGTGCGCGACGCGCTCGGGCTGTCGCTCGATCACGGAGTCGGCGGCCGCCTCGTCGTGATCGTCATCGCGCTGATCGGTGTCGGGCTCGCGGGCGACTGGGCGTCGGGCACGTTCGCCGCGCGGCTCGGCAAGGGCAGTCACTGGGCCGAATGGTTCGACGAGGATCTCGTGTGGGGCGCCGGCGGCGACGCGGCGCTCGCGGTGCTGAGCGCGGTGGTCGCCGCGCCGTTCTTCGAAGAGGCGATCTTCCGCGGGCTCCTCTTCGCGACGTTCCGTCGCCGCTTCGGTTTCGTCGTCTCCGCGCTGGCGAGCGCTCTCATCTTCGCCGCCGCGCACGGCTACGGCTGGGTCGGGCTGATCAGCGTGCTCTGGAGCGGTGTCTTGTGGGCGTGGAGCTACGAGCGCACGCGCAGCCTCGTGCCCGGCATGCTCGCGCACGCCGCCGTCAATCTCCTCGCGACGCTGAGCCTCCTGCTGCTGCTGCGATGAACGATCAGCTCGACCCCTATCGGGCGAAGCGCGATCCGAAGCGCACGCCGGAGCCATTCGGCACTCGCGGAGGGCGCGGATTCATTCCGCGCCCGGAGCGTGGGGGGCTTGGGGGGCCGCCTCTGGCGGCCCCCCATCTCTTCGTCATCCAAAAGCATGCCGCCAGAAGGCTCCATTACGACGTCCGGCTCGAGATCGGCGGCACGCTGAAGAGCTGGGCGGTCCCGAAGGGGCCGTCGGTGCGCCACGGCGAGCGGCGTCTCGCCGTGCACGTCGAAGACCATCCCGTCGAGTACGCCGACTTCGAAGGCGTGATCCCGCGTGGCAACTACGGCGCGGGCGAGGTGATCGTCTGGGACCGCGGCTGGTATCGATCCGCGAAACCCGAGGCGCTCGAGACGCAGCTCGCGCGCGGACGGCTGGAGATCGAGCTCTACGGCGTGAAGCTGCGCGGCCGGTTCAGCCTCGTGCGAACCACGAAGGGCCGCGACTGGCTCATGCTGAAGAACGAGGACCCGTGGGCCGGGGGCAACGAGCCGACGGAGCGCTTTCCGGAATCCATTCTCTCCGGGCTCACGGTCGAAGAGCTGCGCGAGGGGCCGACGCGTGTCGCACGCCTGCGCGCGCGGCTCACGGCCGTCGGCGCGCCGGTCCGTCGGGTCGTCGCCGCGGAGCAGCCGGTCATGCTCGCGACCCTCGCGGCCGAGCCCTTCTCGCGCCCGGGCTGGCTGTTCGAGCTGAAGTACGACGGCGTGCGGGTGCTGGCCGAGCGCGACGGCGGCGCCGTCGAGCTCTACGGCCGCGCGGGCCAGCGGTTCACGCCGCGCTATCCGGAAGTCGTCGCGGCGCTGCGCACGGTGCCGCTCGAGCGCTTCGTGCTCGACGGCGAAGTCGTCGCGCTGGACGAACGCGGGCGGCCGAGCTTCCAGCGCCTGCAGACGCGCATGCATCTCGCGCGCGGCCCGGACATCGAGGCCGTGCGCGGCGCGACGCCGGTCACCGCCGTGTTCTTCGACGCGCTCGCGCTCGACGGGCGCGATCTCCGCGGCCTGCCGCTCGAGACGCGGAAGGCCTGCCTCGCGCTCCTCCTGCCCGCGCGCGGCGTGGTGCACTACGGCGAGCACGTCGTCGAGCAGGGCGAAGCGTTCTATGACGCGTGCTCCGAGCAGCGCGTGGAAGGCATCGTCGCGAAGCGCGCGAACAGTCGCTACACCGGCGGGCGCTCGAACGACTGGATCAAGATCAAGTGCCACCTGCGCCAGGAGTTCGTCATCGGCGGGCTCACCGCGCCGCAGGGCACGCGCTCGCGGTTCGGCGCGCTCCACGTCGGTGTCTACGACGGCGACGCGCTGAGATACGTCGGCCGCGTCGGCACCGGGTTCGACGACGCGTCGCTCGACGCCATCTGGCGCCGCCTGCAGCCGCTTCGCCGCGCGACCTCACCGTTCACGCGCGGGACGCCGACCGGGCGCGGACACACGTGGGTCGAGCCGGCGCTGGTGTGCGAGGTGCGCTTCACGGAGTGGACTCTCGACGGCGGCTTTCGTCACCCGACGTTCCTCGGGCTGCGCGATGACAAGCCGCCTCTCGAGTGTCGGCGCGAAGTCGTGGCGGAGGAGGAGGGGCGACGGGGACGCGGGGTGCCCCCGCCCTCCTCTGACCCCCGACCCGCCGACGCACGGTCTGACGGTCGTCATTTCCATCGCCGGGCGGCGGCCGCTTCTGGCCGAGGAAAGGGAACGGGTCACCCGGAGGGCGGGGGCACCCCGCGTCCCCGTCGCCCCTCCTCCTCCGCCGCGGCTTCAGACGACACGCGAGTTGGGACGTTCGATCGCGCAGGCCGAAGACGGCCGCGCGGCAGCAGAGACATTGGTGAGTCCACTCCCGACGAAGTCGGGCTCAGCAACGTCGTCAGGCTCAGCAACGTCGACAAAGTGTTTTGGCCGGACGAAAAGTTCACCAAAGGGGATGTGCTCGCCTACTACGACACCGTGACGCCGCTGCTGCTTCCCTACTTACGGGATCGGCCGCTTGTTTTGACCAGGTATCCTGACGGGATTTCGGGGAAATCGTTCTATCAGAAGGATGCGCCGCATTTTGCGCCCCCTTGGATTCGGACCGCGCGGATCGCCGCGCCCGACGCGGGGCGCGAGATCGATTACCTCGTCGTCGACGATCGCCTGAGCCTGCGCTACGTGATCAACCTCGGCGTCATTCCGCTCCATCTGTGGGGATCGCGCGTGCCGTCGCTCGACACGCCGGACTGGCTCATCCTCGATCTCGATCCCAAAGGCGCGCCGTTCGGTCACGTCGTGCGCGTCGCGCGCGCGCTGCGGGAGATCCTCGACGACCTCGAGGTCCCCGCGTACGCGAAGACCTCCGGCGCGACGGGGTTGCACATCCTCGTTCCGCTGGGCGCGCGCTATTCATGGGAGGAGTGCCGGACGTTCGCGCGGCTGCTCGCGACGCTCGGCGTGGAGGCCGAGCCCGCGATCTCGACGATGACCCGCCAGATCCGCGAGCGCGAGGGAAAGGTCTACATCGACTGGCTGCAGAACGTCCGGGGTCAGACGATCGCGGCGCCGTTCTCGGTGCGGCCGCTGCCGGGCGCGCCGGTCTCGTGTCCGCTTCGATGGGACGAGGTGACGGCGCGGCTCGATCCGCGCGCGTTCACGATCGCGACGGTGCCGAAGCGCTTCGCGAAGCTGCGCGATCCGATGGCGCCTGTGCTGCGAGACGGCGTGGACATCGCGGCGGTGCTCGGCCGCCTCGGGCGTCAGCGCGCGGCGACGGCCGGACGCGGCCCCGGCGGACGCGGCCCCGGCGCTAACCGGGGCTCGTCAGGTCAGCGCTCGCAGGGCGCGAACGCGGAGAGGCTCTTCGCGAAGCCGTACTCGCGGCTCTGATCGAGGTCGTCGCAGTCGCGGATGCCCGCGCGCGCGAACCCGAGCCGCTCGTACATGACGTGGGACCGCGTGAACTTCACGTCCGACCACAGGCGGACACGGGTGTGTCCGTTGGCTGACGCCCAGGCGAGCGCGTGCTCGACCATCGCGCGCCCCCACCCCCGTCCGCGGAGGGACGAATCGAGGTAGACGCGCTTGATCTCGACCTCGGCGACCCCGATGGGAACGATGGCGACGGTCCCGACGACCTGACCGTCGTCTTCGAGGACCCAAAACGCCCCACCGGCCAGGAAATAGCTTCCGGGTATCCGGGTCAGATCGGCGTCGTAGCCGCCGGGCTCGAAGGTGAGCCCGTACTCCCTGAAGACCCCGCCAATCAGCGCGAGGACGCCGGGCCCGTGGTGCTCTTCGAAGGGAACGATGTCCGGCATGTCATTCCTCGCCTACAACCCTCGTGCCACGTGGGCAGCCCCTGGCCGCCGCCCGCCTCCCGGGGGCTGTTCAGCGCAGAGGACGGAAGAACTCTGCGATCTCAGCGGCGAGCGCTTCAGGCTCCTCCAGTGCGGCGAAGTGGCCACCGGACTTCATGACGCTCCACCGGCGGATGTCGTAGGCCCGCTCCGCCCACGCGCGCGGGAGGTGCAGGATCTCCTTCGGGAACGCGGCGTAACCCGTCGGCACGTCGATGCGCTGCCCGCGCTGGATCGGCCAGCGTTCGTGGCGGCGCCAGTAGTACGGCCAGAAGGACGAGTTGATCGCGCCGGTCACCCAGTAAATCGTCACGTTCGCCAGCAGCGTGTCGCGGCCGATGTGCGCGAGGACGTCGCCCCGGCAATCCGTCCACGCGCAGAACTTCTCGAGAATCCACCCGAGCAGGCCGACCGGCGAATCCGTCAGGCCGTACGCGAGCGTCTGCGGCTTCGTGCCCTGGATCCACTGGTAGCCGGTTTCCTCGCGCTCCCAGCGCGCGAGCTGGTCCAGATACGCGCGCTCCTCGTCCGACGGCGTCGCGCCCGGCGTCGTGTCGCGGCCGGCGGCGAGCAGCGTCACGTGAATGCCGGTCATGCGATCCGGATGAAACGCGCCCAGGCACGTCGTGACGAACGCGCCCCAGTCGCCGCCCTGCGCGCCGAACCGCCGATAGCCGAGCTCCGTCATCAGCGTCGCGAACATGTCGGCGACGACCTTGAGGTCGACGCGGCGCTGGTTCGGACGAAACGAGAATCCGTACCCGGGAAGCGACGGCGCGACCACCGTGAACGCGTCGCGCGGGTCGCCGCCGAACTTCGCGGGATCGGTGAGCCGCGGGAGCAGCTTCTGGAACTCGACGATCGATCCCGGCCAGCCGTGCGTGATCAGGAGCGGCATCGGACTCGGCCCGACGCCGCGCGCGTGCACGAAGTGGACGTCGATGCCGTCGATCGGCGTGACGAACTGGGGCCAGGCGTTGAGATCCGCCTCCTGCGCGCGCCAGTCGAAGCCGTCGCGCCAGTACGCGACGAGCTCGTTCATCGTCGCGAGGTCGGTGCCGTAGCTCCAGCCGCTGCCCGGCACTTCGTCGGGCCAGCGCACGCGCGCGAGCCGCTCGCGCAGGTCGGCGAGCACGGCGTCGGGGACCTGGATCCGGAAGGGGCGCGGCGCGGTCATGCGGTGGCCGGGGCAGAGGGGAACTTCGGCGGACGCTTCTCGCGGATCGCGCGCGCGCCCTCGCGCACGTCGGGCTCCATGAACGTGAGGAGCTCGAGCGCCATCGAGTTGTCGAAGATGGGCCCGGCCTGGCGCAGCCAGTTGTTGAGGCTGCGCTTGGTGAGCCGGATCGCGTTCTGCGCGCCGAGCGCGAGCTTGTCCGCGACCTCGAACGCCTTCGGCATGAGCTGGTCGGCCGGCACGCACAGGCTCACGAGCCCGATCCGCTCCGCCTCCTTGCCGTCGATGAAGTCGCACGTCAGCAGGTAGTACTTCGCCTTCGCGAGGCTGGTGAGGAGCGGCCACAGGATCGCCGCGTGGTCCCCGGCCACGACGCCGAGGCGGGTGTGCCCGTCGGTGATGCGCGCCGACTCCGACATGATGCTGATGTCCGCGAGGAGCGCCACGACGAGCCCGGCGCCGACGGCCACGCCGTTGATCGCGGAGATGATCGGCTTGTCGCAGTTGATCATGTTGTAGACGATGTCGGAGGCTTCCTTCAGCGTGTTGAAGAGCCGCGCCGGGTCCGTCGCGTTCTTGTCCACCATGTCGAGATCGCCGCCGGCGGAGAACGCCCGGCCCTTGCCCGTGATCACGGCCACGCGCGTGTCGGGATCGTTGCCGATCGTGAGCCACACCTGCGTGAGCTCCCAGTGGAGCCGGTCGTTGGTCGCGTTGAGGACCTCGGGCCGGTTGAAGGTGATGAGCATCACGCCGTTCGGGCGACGCTCGAACGTCAGATGCCGGTACGCGGAATAGTCCATAATGGGCTCCCCTTTGCCCCTGTATATCACCGAGCCCGCCTTCGGCGCCGCGTGCGCGCTCGCCTCCGCGTTCTTCTGGGCGCTGACGAGTCTGCTCGTGCGCCGTCTCGGCGCCGTCTGCAGCATGGTGACGATCAACGCCGTGCGCATCAGCGCGAGCGGGCTCCTGCTCCTCGCGGTCAGCCTGACGGGGCCGGTGCGCGCGGAGCTCGCCGCGATGTCGGCGCTGACGCTGCTCCTCGTCGCGTCCTCGACGATCCTCGCGGCCGGCATCGGCGACAGCGTCTTCTTCGAGTGCAGCCGCGTGCTGGGGCTCGGGCGCGCGATGACGCTCGCGATGACCTACCCGCTGATGGCGGCGGCGTTCGCCACGATCTTCCTCGGCGAGCCGATCACGCTGCGCACGACGGTCGGCGCCGTCACGACGCTCGTGGGCCTCGTCCTGATCGTCGTGAGCCGGCACGACACCGGCGGCACGCTGCGCGGCCATCGTCTCGCGATCGCGGGGACCTTTTTCGTCGCGCTCACGTGGGCGGCGTCCGCGATCCTGATGAAGCCGCCGATGCGCGAGCTCTCGCCGCTGACCGCGCAGGGCATCCGGCTGCCGATCGTGGCGGCCTTCCTCTGGCTCACGCCGTGGGCGCGCGCGGGGCTGCCGCTCCTCTACGAGGCGCGCCGCCGCGTCCTCGTCCCGATGATCGTGCTCAGCGTGCTGACCGCCGTGAGCTCGATGACGTGGATCGCCGGGCTCAAGTACTCGGATGTCGTCGTCGCGACCGTGCTATCGTCCACCTCTCCGATGTTCGCTCTCGGGCTCGGGGCCATGTTTCTCGGCGAGCGTCTCACCGCCGGCGCTGTCCTCGGCGCACTCCTCACCGTGGCCGGCATCGTCGTGCTCGAGGTCTGACGTGGAAAACATCCTGCCGTGGGGCCGTCAACGCCGCCTGCTCGCGGGCCTCGCGGCGTCCGCGCTCGCCGTCGTGACCGCCGCCACCCTGATCCTCGCGGAGGCGGGCGCGTGGTGGTTCCTCATCGTGTTCGTGCTCACGTGGGTCGGCGCGCTCCTGCTGCTCGAGGCGCGCGACCGTACGTGAGTACGGCTGGCCGCGCGCGGTGCGCGCGAGACGGCGGGCGGGGGGATGGCGCCGATCGAGGATCAGGAGGAGCTGCGCCAGGTCAAGCGCCAGGCGCTCCGCGTGTATCGCGAGTCGACGGCGATCGCGGTGCTCGTCACCGGCGTCGTCATGCTCGCGCGGGGCCTGATGGGGACGTGAGCGACCGCGCTCACCACGTGACCGCCCCGCTCACGTATCGCTCGCCGAAGACCGAGGTCAAGCCGAGCCCGATCCAGGGGCTCGGGCTCTTCGCGAAGGCCACGATCGCGCGCGGCGCGATCGTGGCGGTAAAGGGCGGCTACGTCCTGACGCGCGCGCAGTGGGCGACGCTCACGACGGAGCTCGGCCCCGCGGAGATCGAGATCGCCGGCGACCTCGTCATCGCCCCGGTGCGGCAGGAGGAGCGCGCGGGCGCGATGCTCTACACGAATCACTCGTGCGAGCCGAACATCGCCATCCAGGGACAGATCGTGCTGGTGACGATGCGCGACGTCGCGGCGGGCGAGGAGCTGACGCACGACTGGGCGACGACCGATGACGGCGACTACACGATGACGTGCCGGTGCGGCAGCGCGCGCTGCCGCGGCACGATCACCGGCAAGGACTGGCAGCGCGCGGACCTCCAGAAGAAGGACCGCGGCTGGTTCCGCTGGTTCCTGCAGCGTAAGATCGACGCGGCTCAACGATGAACGGGCTCCGCCACGTGCCGCGCGCGCCGCTGTCGGACCACGTCGAGTGTTTGTGGGCCTACGAGGCGTACGGGCGTGGCCACGCCCGCGAGCGCGTCCTGCCGAACGGGGGCAGCGAGATCGTCTTCGTGCTGGATGACGCCCGCGCCCGGCCGGTGGTCTGCGGCGCCTATTCCGAGTCGTTCGTCATCGAGATCGCCCGCCGTCCGACGCTGCTCGGCGTGCACTTCAAACCCGGCGGTGCGCTGCCGTTCCACAAGGTGCCGGCGGACGAGCTGCTCAACAAGCACGTGGCGCTCGATGCGCTGTGGGGTGGGCTGGCGTCGGAGATCGCGGAGCGCCTGCACGACGCGAAGACGTGGCCGGCCCGGTTCCGCATCGTCGAGACCGCGCTGCTCGCCCGGCTCACGAAACCGCCGACGCCTCATCCCGCTGTCGTCTTCGCCGTCAACGCGATCCAGTCCGCGCCGCACACGCAGACGATCGGCCGGCTGACCGAGCGCATCGGGCTCAGTCCGCGGCGGTTCATCGAGGTCTTCACCGGCACGGTCGGGCTGACGCCAAAGGTGTTCGCCCGCGTCCGCCGGTTCCAGCGCGTGCTCACGCTCATCGACCGCAACGAGGACATCGACTGGGCGGACGTCGCGGTGGCCGGCGGCTACTACGATCAGGCGCATTTCATCCACGACTTCCGCGCGTTCTCGGGCATCAACCCCACCGCGTACGTCCGCGCCGACGTCCGCGAGCGGAATCATGTTCCTTTGAGGGACTGACCCTCCGCCCGTCAAATTTTTCCAATACGGACCTCGCTCCGCTCGGGCACTCTGCGGACCGTCACCGGAGGAGCGGCCATGAGCATCAGGAGAGTGGTTCCCGACATCAGGTCCGATCGATTCGACGACAGCCGCGCGTTCTACGTCGACCTGCTGGGTTTCACGGTGGCGATGGATCTCCACGACGTGATGACGTTCGCGTCGCCGGCAAACCCGACGGCCCAGGTCACCCTCATCCGGAGTGACGGATCGGTGCTGCCGCAGATCACCGTCGAGGTCGCCGACGTCGACGCCATCTACGGCGAGGCCCAGCGGCGAGGCGCCGACGTCGTGTATCGCATCGCGGACGAGCCGTGGGGTGTCCGGCGATTCTTCCTCCGCGACCCGAACGGCATCGTCGTCAACGTGATGAGCCACACGCCATGACGGGCTCAGAGCTTCCGCCGCCGCTCGCGCTCTATCGCATGGTCACGGGGTTCTACGTGTCGCGCGCGCTCCACGTCGTCGCGGGGCTCGGCGTCGCCGATCTTCTCGGCGACGGCCCGCGCGCTGCCGACGATCTCGCCAAGGCCACGCACACCCATGCGCCGTCGCTGAACCGGGTCTTGCGGCTGCTCGCGAGCCACGGCGGCTTCACCGAAGAGGACGGCGGCCGGTTCGCGCTGACGCCGCTCGGTCAGTGTCTCCGCTCCGGCGTGCCCGGCTCGATGCGCGCGCCGCGCGGTTGTTCGGTGGCCCGGCGCAGGACGCCTGGACCGGGCTCCTCGACACCGTGCGCAGCGGAGAGCCCACCTGTCGCCGGGAGGGGCGGACCGATCCGTTCGCCGGCATGGCGAGCGATCCGGAACGGGCGGCCGTGTTCGACGAAGCGATGGCGGACTGGACGAAGCAGGTGGCCGTGGCCGCGGCGGCCGCCTACGACTTCTCCCGCTTTCGCGCGATCGTCGACGTCGGCGGCGGCAACGGCACGCTGCTCGCCGGCATTCTCGCGAAGACGCCGGGCCCGCGGGGCATCGTGTTCGATCAGCCTCACGTGGCAGCACGCGCGCAGGCACGCCTCGCCGAGCTCGGCGTCGCGGACCGCTGCACGGCGGTGGGCGGCGACTTCTTCAAGGAGGTGCCGCAGGGCGGCGACGCGTACGTGCTGAAGCACGTCATTCACGACTGGGACGACGCGCGCGCCGTCGAGATCCTCGGGAGCTGTCGGCGCGCGATGAGCGCCGAGGCGAAGCTGCTGATCATCGAGGGCGTCTATCCGCCGCGCATCGACCAGTCGCCCGCGAGCCAGGGCGCGGCGGCGAACGACGTGAACATGCTCGTCTGCACCGGCGGCCGTCAGCGTTCCGAGCCGGAATTCCGCGCGCTCTACGACGACGCCGGCTTCACGCTGACGCAGATCGTCCCGACGCCGCCGCTGCAGACCCGCGTGATCGAAGGCGTGCCGCGATGATCGCCTCGGAGCTCCTCAGCACGTTCGTCCAGCTGCGCGCGGACGGATCGGCGACGCCGGTGCCGTGGAAGCCGGACAGGTGGAAGACCCTCGATCTCGGCGAGGGCGACCGGATCCTCGGCGCCGTGCACGGCGAAGCGGAGACTGGATTCCATCCCGCGATGTGGGAAATGCACCCGAACGGCGACGAGGTGCTCTACCTGCTCGCCGGTGCGCTCGACGCGATCTTCGACGAGCCCGGCGGCGAGCGCGTGACGAAGGTGCATGCGGGACAGACGTGTCTGGTGCCGCGTGGCGTGTGGCACCGCCTCGTCGTCCGCGAGGCGACGGACATGATGTTCGTCACGCCGGCGCGCGGCACACAGCACCGGCCCGTTTGAGCTAGACGGTCGGTCGCGTCGCTGCCAGTCCCGTCGCGCGTGCCAGGTGCTGCTGGCGACGGTCGAAGGTGACGAACCGCCGGAGGCCGAGTTCGAGGGCGGTCGCGACGTGGAGCACGTCGAGGGACCGGGCGCCGAACTTTGGCGTGTGAAGGCGGCTGATTTCGATGGCCCGACGCAGTGTCGCCCGCCAGGGGACATCAATCTCGACGTAACGACCCTCGGCGAAGTCCTCTTCAAACGATGCGAGCGCGTCGCGTGACGCCTCGTTCGTAATCGCACTCCGAAACGCCGCCAGGCCGATTCCATTGACGATCTCAAGCCGGCCCTGCGGGCTGATCGGTAGCGCCGCTCGGGTTCGCGCCCGCCAGCGGCTCATCGCGGCGGATTCGGGCTCGTGGATGTACAGCTTCAGCAGCGCGCTCGGGTCCGCGTAGACCCGTTCAGCGTTCACCACGATTCAAGGCGTCCAGCGCCTTCGACATCGCCGCGGTTATCGGACGAGGCTGGTGTCGCCGCAAACGGGTCAGATAGTCCTTGGGCCGGGACACCTGCTTCCGCTTCGGGGGCGTATAGAGAGTCAGGCGATAGCGAGGCGTGCCCTGATCCGTGACCACGACTTCGCCTTCGCGCTCGACGAGCTTCTTCACCCGAGGAAACTGATTGCGAAGCTCGCGAATGCTCGCGGTAGGAGCCATGTGAGACAACTATGTCTCACACGATGCATAACGTCAACTGCAGATACCGGCCGGGCGTCCTCGAACCAGAGGACGAGATCTCGATCAATCCCCGTCGCCGCGCCGAACCGTTCCCATTTCCGAGGAATGGACCGTTTCATTCCCGGCAAGGGTTCTCCCGCCTTGAATTTCGGGCCGGCTAAGCCAGCTTCAACGGACGCGATGGGTCTGACGACGATGGCCACGAGCGCTACCGCGATTACCGTGAGTACAACTCTTGTTGTGTAGGTGTCCAGCATCTCGCCCTCCTCCGCTTGAACTGTGACACCATCTGAGTAAGACGCGCTACACGCGCGCGAAGAAGCGCGCCGGCGCGCCCTCGGTGCCCGCGATCTTGTAGAACGGCGCCTCGAACTCGACGCGCGTCGTCGGCAGCGCGCCGAGGTTCGTGAGCCCTTCCATGATCACGATGCCCGCGCCGAGGATCACCCGGTGCATCGGGAAGTCCTCCGACGAGAAGTCGGGCAGCCGCGCGCAGTACTCCTCGAAGAAGTCGAAGCCGATGTTCTTCGGGCCCTTCGCGACGAGCCACTCGGCGGTCTCCGGCGGGCAGTACGGCGACTGCGTGAAGTAGTCGGGCCACGTGCCGTACATCGTGTCCGTCCAGTCCGTCCGCAGCAGCACGATGTCACCCGGCTTGACCTTGTCCGCGCCGCCGCGCTTGAGGTCGTCGATCGTGAGGCCGTGATTGGCGCCGACGAACGAGAGGTCGACGACGATCGCCTCGCCGATGACCTGGTCGAGCGAGATCTCGGCCGTCGTGATGCCGTCCTTGAAGACGTGCAGGGGCGAATCGATGTGCGCGCCGGTGTGCAGGCTCTGGTTCACGCTCGACACCTGCCAGAAGCCGGGGCCGCGACGGTGCGGCGTGATGTCGAGCTTCATGTTCGTGGACGGCGGGCTCATCGTCTGATTGTCGACGGTGACCGAGAGGTCGATGATCCGGCGGGTCATGGGCGTCCTCCTGGCCCGGAGCTTAGCGTGTTAAGGTTTCGCCCGAAAGCCGCCAGGAGGCGTTCATGCGTGAAACCGTCGGCGTCGTCGGGCTCGGCTTGCTCGGCCACGCGGTCGCGTCGCGGCTCGCCGCGGCCGGCCACCGGGTGGTCGGGCACGACGTCGTGCCCGCGCGCGGCGACGCGCTGAAGACGCTCGGCGGCGAGCCGGCGCCGTCGGTCGCCGCGGTGACCGCCGAGAGCGAGATCGTGTGCACGCTGCTGCCGTCGCTCGACGCCGTCGAGCACGTCATTCTCGGGCGCGGCGGCATCGTCGACACCGCGCGCCCCGGGACCACCGTCATCCAGATGAGCACGATCTCGCCGACGCTCACCGAGACGCTCGCGCGCGAGGTGACGAGCCGCGGCCACGGCTTCCTCGATTGCCCGGTGAGCGGCACGAGCGGCATGGTGGAGCGTGGCAACGGCGTGATCTTCGTCGGGGGCGAGCGCGCGCTGTTCGACCGACGGCAATCGACGCTCGGCGCGGTGCTGCCCCGTCCGATCTACGTCGGGCGCGCCGGGCAGGCGATGACGCTCAAGCTCGTCGCGAATCTGCTCGTGGCGCTGCATTCCGCGGCGGCGGCCGAGGCGCTCACGATGGCGCGCCGCGCGGGTCTCGACCTCGGCCTCGTGCTGGACGTGCTCGGCTCGGGCGCCGCGACGTCGCGCATGCTCGAGGTGCGCGGACCGCTCATCGCGCAGGGCGAGTTCCCGCCGCAGATGAAGCTCGACCTCTTCATGAAGGACCTCCACCTCATCCAGGACGCCGCGCGCGCGGTCGACGCGCCGCTGCCGCTCACCGACGTCGCCGAGCGTCTCTACGCCGCGGTCGCGGCGGAGGGCCACGGCGGCGAGGACCTCGCGGTGGTCGCGCGCGTCTTCGAGACGCGTCGCGCATGAAGACGCTGGGCGTTGCCGTCGCCGTTGCGGTGCTTCTTGCCTCGTGCGCGACGACGCCCAGCGCCACCGCGCCGGGCACCTCGCACGAAGCGAAGGACATGCGCCTCGTCGGTCACGAGCCGCTGCAGGCGCGCTCGGCGTATCAGCCGCTCGTCGTCAAGCAGGGCGAGAGATGGATCGCCTACGTCGGCCACCACGGCGGCGAGCGCATGAATCAGCTCACCGGACGCACCGAGCTGAACGGCACGTCGATCGTCGACGTCACCGATCCGTCGCGGCCGCACTATCTGCATCACATTCCGGGAGCGGCGGGCCAGGCGGAGGCCGGCGGCGCGTCGATGGTGCGCATCTGCGCGGGCAGCGAGCTGCCGAAAGCGGACCGCGCGAAGATCTACCTGCTCCGCACGCTCGGCCGCCTCGCGCACGAGATCTGGGACGTGACCGATCCGCGGCGCCCGGCGCTCGTCATCACCGTCGTCCGGGGGCTCGGCGAGACCCATAAGAACTGGTGGGAGTGCGGCACCGGCATCGCGTACCTCGTCTCCGACGGCCGCGCGCAAGGGTGGCGCACGAACCGGACGACGAAGATCTACGACCTCTCGGATCCGGCGAACCCGCGCTTCATCCGCGACTTCGGGCTCGCCGGTCAGGAGCCGGGCTCGAATCCGACGACGACCGCGCCCGCGGGCGTGCACGGGCCGATCGCGCTCCGGAACCGCGTGTACTTCGCGTACGGGACCGGCGCGAACGGCGTGCTGCAGATCGTCGACCGCGACCGGCTGCTGAACGGCAACCCGGGGAGCGCCGACAAGTTCGCGCCGACGCCCGAGAACCTGCGCCATCCGGAGATCGGCCGCCTCGACATGGCGCCGGAGTGGGGCGGGCACACGAGCTATCCCGTGCTCGGCATTCCCGTCGGCGACCACGTCCTGAACATCAGCGGGCGCGTGCGCGACGTCGTCGTGCTCGTCTCCGAGTCGCTGCGCAACGAGTGCCAGGAGTTCCGGCAGCTCACGTTCCTCGTCGACATCACCACCCCGAGCAAGCCGTTCACGGTGTCGACGTTCGAGGTGCCGGACTCGCCGGGCGACTTCTGCCGCCGCGGCGGCCGCTTCGGGCCGCACTCGTCGCACGAGTCGTTCACGCCCCTCTACTACGGGAAGCTCGTCTTCATCGCGTACTTCAACGCGGGCGTCCGCGCGGTCGACATCCGCAACCCGTTCGCGCCGCGCGAGGTCGCGCACTTCATCCCGGCGGTGACGCCGGCGACGGCGCGACGCGGCATCCGTGTCGCCGGCGCCGAGCGCTGCAAGATCGCCATCCAGACCAACAACGTGGAAGTCGACGACCGCGGGCTGATCTATCTCGCCGATCGCGCCGACACCGGGCTGCACATCGTCGAGCTGACCGGCGCCGCCAAAGCCGGCGTCCAGTGAGGTAGCCAAAGATGGACTTCGAGGTCACGTACTCCGAGGAGCAGCAGCGCTTCCGCGGCGAGGTGCGCGCGTGGTTCGACGCGAACGTGCCCGCGCTCGATCCCGACAGCCTCACGCGCTATCGGCAGCTCCGCGCGCTCGGCCGGAAGCTCGGCGACAAGGGCTGGCTGTACGCGCGCGCGCCGAAGCAGTACGGCGGCGGCGGGCTCGACGTCGACCACAGCATCATCCTCGAGGAGGAAGCGGATCGCTTCGGCCTCGCGCTGCCGCCGTACTACGACAGCGGCGGGCGCCTCGGCGGGGCGACGATCCTCGTCTGGGGCACCGAGGAGCAGAAGCAGGCGTTCCTGCCGCCGATCTATCGCGGCGAGGTGCGCACGTGGCAGCTCCTCACCGAGCCCGGCGCCGGCTCGGACCTCGCGGGCGTGCAGGCGACGGCGATCCGTGACGGCGACGAGTACGTCATCAACGGCCAGAAGATCTTCGTCGGCAGCGACCACGGCGCCGATCGCATCTGGATGATCGCGGTCACGAACCCGAAGGCCAAGCGCCACGAGAACGTGTCGTGGTTCATGATCGACGCGAACCTGCCGGGCATCACCGTGCAGCCGATGGAGCTGATGGGCACGGGCGGCGAGGGCGGCACCGATCCCGTGACGAAGAACACCGTGTTCTTCGACAACGTGCGCGTGCCCGCGTTCACGCTGGTCGGCGGCGAGAACAACGGCTGGAAGGCCGCGACGACGCACCTCGAGCTCGAGCATGGCGCCGGCGGGCGCATCGGCCGTCACCGCGTGTGGGACCGGCTGCTCCGCTACTGCCAAGAGACGAAGCGCGACGGCGTGCCGCTCGCGCGGCACGCCGACACGCGCGACCTGCTCGCCGACATCTACATGAAGACCGAGGTCATGCGCCTCTTCGGCCTGCGCAACTTCTGGCTGACGTACGCGAAGCGGCCGCGCTCGTACGAAGGGCCGCAGCTCTCGTACTACCGCAAGATGACCGGGCTCTGGATGACGGGCGCGATCCTCGAGGCGGTCGGCCCGGTCGCGCTCACCACCGACGAGACGTGGGGCCCGCCGGAAGGGTTCCTCGAGCTCCAGCAGCGCAACGGCATCGTCGCCGTCCATCCGGGCGGCACGGCGGACGTCCAGCGCGTGAGCATGGCGCGGCGGATCGGCATCGGCCGCGCGGCGCGCGAAGCGGCGGGGGAGGTGCGCTGATGCCGGTCACCTATGAGAAGCGCGATCACATCGGCGTCGTCACGCTGAGCCGCCCCGGCGCGCGCAACGCGTGGGGCCCCGACTTCAACGAAGGCATCGCGAAGCACTTCGAGGCGATGGAGGACGACGACGACATCCGCTGCGCCATCCTCACCGGCGACGAAGCCGCCGGCGCGTTCTCCGCGGGCGCGAACCTCAAGGATCCGAAGACGCACACGCAGGAGTCGCCCGCCACGTTCATCAAGAGCGTCGCGAAGCGCAGGAACCGCGCGTTCGAGATCCTCGGCAACTTCCCGAAGCCGGTGATCGGCGCCGTCAACGGCTACGCGGTCGGCATCGGCTGCATCGTCACGTTCTGCTGCGACCTGCTCGTCGCGTCCGAGAAGGCGGAGTGGCGCCTGCCGCAGGTCGCGCTCGGCATCCTGCCCGCGTACGGCGGCGCCACGCGCCTCGCGCGCTGGGTCGGCCGCGGCAACGCGATGCGGATGACGCTCGGCTTCCCGATCGGCGCCGAGGAGGCGCACCGGATCGGGCTCGCGCAGTGGGTGGTGCCGCACGCGAAGGTGATGGACAAGGCGCTCGAAGTCGCCGCCCACGTCGCGTCGCTGCCGCCGCTCGCCGCGCGCCTGTCGAAGGAGTCGCTCATTCGCGGGCTCGACATCCCGAACCTCGCGGACGCGTCGCTCGTCGACCTCTATCGCTTCGCGACGCTCGAGCTCACCGAGGACAAGGCCGAGGGCCACGCCGCGTGGCGCGAGAAGCGCAAGCCGACGTTCAGGGGCCGGTGACGTGGACCTCGCGCTGACCGAATCCCAGGAGCTGCTGCGGAGCGCGGCGCGCACGTTCGTCGAGCGCGAGGCGCCGCGGCACACGATCGTGGCGCTGCAGAAACAGGGGTCGAGCCTCGTGCCGGATCTCTGGCGCAAGGCCTCGGACGCCGGGTGGCTCGGCATCCTCGTGCCGTCGGAGTACGGCGGCAGCGACAGCAGCCTGAGCGATGCCGCCGTCCTCCACGAAGAGCTCGGGCGCGGACCGCTGCCCGGCCCGTTCTTCAGCTCCGGCGTGCTCGGCGCGCTGACGGTGCTGGAAGCCGCGACGCCGGACCAGAAGCGCGCGATCCTGCCCGGCGTCGCGGGTGGCGAGACGATCGTGTCCGTCGCGCTCGCGGAGCCGAACGCGTCGTGGGGCCCGCAGGGCATCACGCTGCGCGCCCAGCGCACCAACGGCCGCTATCGGCTCGACGGGACCAAGCTGTTCGTGAGCGACGCCAACGCGGCGACGTTCCTGATCGTCGCCGTGCGGACCGGCGATCGTCCCACGGACGTGAGCCTGCTGCTGGCCGATGCGCGTGCGCGCGGTGTGCATGCCCGGCGGCTGCCCGGCTTCGTCTCGTGGCAATGCGAGGTCACGTTCGACGGCGCCGAAGCCGAGCTGCTCGGCGCGCGCGAGAACGAGGGCTGGGCCGCGCTCGAGCGCGCGCTGCTCCGCGCGTGGCCCGTCCTCTGCTCCTACATGGTGGGCGGCTGCCAGGCCGTGTTCGAGATGTCGGTCGCCCACAGCCAGGTGCGCGTGCAGTTCGGCGTGCCCATCGGAAAGTTCCAGCGCGTGCAGGACCACATCATCCGGCTCGTGAACCACCTCGACGCCGCGCGCTGGGCGACGGCCGAAGCGCTGTGGAAGCTCGACACCGGACGTCCGGCGGCCGCCGCCGTCCACATGGCGAAGGCGCTCAGCAGCGAAGGCTATCTCGAGGCGTGCAACGCCGCGCACGAGGTCCACGCGGGGCAGGGCAGCCTGATCGAGTACGGGCTCGTCGCGCACACGCAGATGTCGCGCACGCTCTTCACGTATCTCGGCGATCCGCGCTGGCACAAGCGGCGCATGGCGGACGCGCTCGAATGGTAGACGGGGCGCGGCCGAGCTTCGTCTTCATCCTCGCCGACGACCTCGGCTACGCCGATCTCGGCTGCTACGGCGCGCGCGGCGCTTCACCGTCGCCCGTGCTCGATCGTCTCGCCACCGAAGGGCTGCGCTTCACCGACGGCTACGCGAACTCGCCGGTGTGCTCCCCCACGCGCTTCGCGCTGATCACGGGCCGCTGGCAGTACCGCCTCCGTGCCGGCAACGATGAGCCGATCGCCAGCCGTCATCGCGGCAGCCCGACGCTCGGCCTGCCGCCCGAGCACCCCACGCTGCCGTCGCTGCTGCGCGCGGCGGGCTACACGACAGCCCTCGCGGGCAAGTGGCACCTCGGGTTCGCGCCGCACTTCGGCCCGCTCAAGAGCGGCTACATGGAATTCTTCGGGCCGCTGAGCGGCGGCGTCGACTACTTCACCCACAAGGACTCGGCCGGCGCGCACGATCTCTACGACGGCGACGCGGAGTCGCAGCGCACCGGGTACCTCACGGATCTCATCTCCGATCGCGCGGTCGACTTCATCCGCCGCCGGCAGGGCCAGGCGGAGCCGTTCCTGCTCTCGGTGCACTACACGGCGCCGCACTGGCCGTGGGAGACGCGCGCCGACGAGGCGGAGGCGCGAGCGATCAAGCGGATCGTGCACACCGACGGCGGCTCCGTCGAGATCTATCGCACGATGATCCGCCACATGGACGAAGGGATCGGCCGCATCGTCGAGGCGTTGCGCGGGACCGGCGCCGAGCACAACACGCTGGTCGTCTTCACGAGCGACAACGGCGGCGAGCGGTTCTCGGACACGTGGCCGCTCGTCGGCAAGAAGATGGATCTGCTCGAAGGCGGCATCCGCGTGCCGTACATCGTCCGGTGGCCCCACCGGGTGCGCGCGGGCGGCGTCACCACGCAGCACGCGATCACGATGGACTGGACCGCGACGTTCCTCGACGCGGCGGGCGTGGCGCCGCATCCCGACTATCCGCTGGACGGGACGAGCCTGCTGAACGTGCTCGAGCGTCCGGACCAGCCGTTCGCGCGCGAGCTCTACTGGCGCATGAAGTGGCGGAGCCAGAAGGCGATGCGCGACGGGACGTGGAAGTACCTCGCCACGGACGACGGCGAGTTCCTCTTCGATCTCTCGCGCGACCCGCGCGAGCGCGCGAACGTCGCCCGGCGCGAGCCGGACCGGCTCGTGGCGATGCGCGAGCGCTACGCGGCGTGGGAGAAGACGATTCCGCCGCTTCCGTCGGACGCCTCGTCCGTGATTCCGTACACTCGGGCCGACCTGGCGCATCCCTCCTGAAAGGGCAGACATGACGAACCAGTTGCCGAACGTGCACGAGACCGAGCATCACGCCGCGGACCGGGCGACCTCGCGGCCCGTCGTCGCGGGCATGCAGGGCGTCGCCGCCTCCGGGCACCCGCTGGTGTCGATGGCGGCGATGCGGATGCTGCTCACCGGCGGCAACGCGGCGGACGCCGCGGCCGCGGCAGGATTCGCCGCCGCCGTCGTCGAGCCGACCGCGTCCTACACGCTCTGCGGCGAGTGCGTCGCGCTCGTGTACGACGCGCGGACGCGCGAGACCACGTCGGTGAGCGGCCAGGGCGTGGCGCCGGCGCTCGCGACCATCGGGTTCTTCCGCGGGCGCGGCTTCGATCGCATCCCGACCGGTCCGGGCGCCGACGCGCATCTGTCGTTCACGGTGCCGGGCGCGGTCGACGCGTACCTGACGCTGATCGAGACGTACGGGACCCGGAGTGTCAGCGAGGTCCTCGCGCCCGCCGTGCACTACGCCGAGCGCGGCTTCCCGATGTACGAGTACATGCACCGGATGCTCGCGATTCCGGAGACGCGGAGCCAGTTCGACCTCTATCCGCCCGGCGGCCACGGCGTGTTCTATCCGGGCGGCCGCGTGCCGCGCGTGGGCGAGACGTTCGTGCAGCCCGCGCTCGCGGCGACGTTGAAGCGCCTCGTCGACGCGGACGCCGCCGCGCGCGGCCATCGCCGTGCGGGCATCGCCGCCGCGCGCGAGCGCTTCTATCGCGGCGACATCGCGTCGACGATCGGCGCGTTCTCGGAGAAGCTCGGCGGCCTGTTGCGCGCTTCGGATCTCGCGGGCTATCGCACGCGCCTCGAGCCTCCCGCGCGCACGACCTTCCAGGGCCGGGAAATCATCGGCCAGGGCGCGTTCACGCAAGGCCCCGTGCTGATGCAAGCCCTCGGCATGCTGTCGACGTTCGATCTCCGCTCGTTCGGCCACAACTCCGCCCGGTACATCCACGTGGTGAGCGAGGCGCTCAAGCTCGCGTTCGCGGATCGCGAGCGTTACTACGGCGACGTCCCCTCGGTCCCGATGACCGCACTGCTCGATCCGACCTACTTGCGCGCGCGCGCGTCTCTGATCCGAATGGATCACGCGATGCCTGAAGCCCCCAGCGCGGGAGTGTTGAGTGGGTCGTCGGGGTCCCCGGGGTCGCGGGGGTGGGGCGCCGAGGACCGGAGCGGAAGGGCCCCACTGGGGGATGGGTGGAGCGAGGACCGCAGGCGCCCCGCCCCCGCGACCCCGGGGACCCCGACGACCCACACGGACGGGACGACGCACATCGCGGCCATCGACCGCGACGGCATGATGGTCGCGCTCACGCCGAGCGGCGGCGTCTTCAGGAAGTCCGCGTTCTCGCCGGAGCTCGGCTGCACGCTGAGCACGCGCAGCGAGATGTTCGTTCTCGAAGAGGGCCATCCGAACGGGCTCATGCCCGGCAAGCGCCCGCGCACGACGCTCGTCAATTACCTCGTCTGCGAGAACGGCGTGCCGGTGATGACGATCGGCTGCCCGGGCGGCGACGATCAGTCGCAAGCGGATCTCCAGCTCCTCCTCAACGTGCTGGTGTGGGGCATGAACCCGCAGCAGGCGGTGGAAGCGCCCCGCTTCTCGACGCAGACGCTGGTGAACTCGTTCTGGCCGCGCGTGTATCACCCCGGCCAGCTCAACGTCGAGGCCGGCATTCCGGAGCGCACGCGCACCGAGCTGCGCGCGCTCGGCCACACGGTCACGGAGATCGGCGCGTGCGGCATCGGCGCGATCGTGACCCGCCGCGATCCGGAGACCGGCGTGCTGTCCGCGGGCGCCGACCCGCGCCGCCCGACGTACGCCCTCGCCTGGTAGCCGCCGCCGTGATGCGGACGGCCATCGTCGCCGGCGCGCTGGGCCTTCTGGCGCTCGCGGCGGTGGTCGTCGCCGCGCCGGATGAGCCACCGTGTACGGCCGCGCCGCGCGGGACGATCGAGACCGCGGGCGGCGCGGAAGACATCGTGACGCTCGCGCTCGGCGACGGGCGCGTGAGGTTGTTCTTCCGCGACGCGGGCCGGATCAGCTTCGCGGACCTGCGCACGGCGGACGATCCCGCACCGACCGCCGCGCTCGCGTGGCGTCCGCGCGACGTCGACTTCGAGCCGCTCGGTCTGTCGCTCGTCACGGGACCACACCCGGGCTCCGGCACGCTCTACGTCGTCGATCGCGTGACGCCCGCGCGGATCTGGCGCCTGCCGACCGTCGACGGGCGGATCGGCGAGGTGACGGAGCCGTGGGCGAAGAGCCTGGGCGACGTCCGTCCCAATGACGTCCAGGCCGCCGGCGATGACGCCTACGTCACGCATCTCGATGCGATGGCGAAGCTCCCCGGCCGGCCGGTCCCGTGGCACGGCGTGGTGCGCGTCCGTGCCGGCGGCGCGCTCGAGCCGTACGCGGAGGGACTCCGGGGCGCCAACGGGATCGTCGAGCTCGACGCGCAGCGATTGCTCGTGTCGGACTACTGGAACCGGCGCCTGCGATTCGTCGCCAAGGATCCGAGCGCCGCGCCGCCCGCTCGCGTTCTTCAACGTGCTGCTGCCGTTCGTGCCGTCGCCGTCCGCCGTGTTGTCGATCGACGTCAGCCAGCTCGGGGACGACGCGAGCCCCACGCCGCTCTGGGAGGGCGGCCTGTTCGATGGACGGTCGGTGTCCGTGGCCGTCCCGGTGCCCGGCGGGCTCGCGCTGGGACAGGTTCGCGCGAAGGGCGTGCTCGTCGTACGATGCGCGGCACCATGAAGATCACCGGCGTCACCCCGTTCCTCGCGGATCTCGGCGGCAACAAGAACCTGCTGTTCGTCAAGGTCACGACCGACGGCGGGCCCCACGGCTGGGGCGAGTGCTACACGCAGACCGACCGCGACCGGAGCGTGGTCGCGCACGTCGAGGCGCTCGGCCGCTACGCGGTCGGACGCGACGCCGCGGACATCACGCACTTCGTGCACATGGCCTATCACGACTTCGCGAGCAAGCGCGGGGCGATGGACTTCTGGAGCGCGGTGAGCGGCATCGAGCTGGCGCTGTGGGACATCGCGGGCAAGCGCCACGGCGTGCCGGTGCACGAGCTGCTCGGCGGGCGCTGCCGCGACCGTGTACGCGTCTACGCGAACGGCTGGTATTTCGGCGGCGACAAGACGCCGGCCGGCTACGCCGCGAAGGCGAAGGCCACGGTGGCGCGCGGCTTCACCGCGCTGAAGTTCGATCCGTTCCCGGGGCCGTGGCGCACGCACATCGCGCGCGACGTGGAAGAGCAGGCGATCGCCACCGTCGCCGCCGTCCGCGACGCCGTCGGGCCGGACGTCGACCTGCTGATCGAGGTGCATCGCCGGCTGGCGCCCATGCACGCGATCCGCATCGCGCGCGCGATCGAGCGCTACCGGCCGTTCTGGTTCGAGGAGCCGGTGTCGTCGACCAACCTCGAAGCGCTGGCCGAGTGCCGGCGCCAGATCGCGATCCCGATCGTCACGGGCGAGGAGCTCTACACGCGCGCGGAGTTCCGGCGGGTGTTCGAGCTGCGCGCCGCGGATATCATCAACCCCGACGTGTGCAACTGCGGCGGCATCCTCGAGCTGCGCGCGATCGCCCAGATGGCCGAGCCGTCGTTCGTCACCGTGTCGCCGCACAACTTCAACAGCACCACCGTCGGGCTCGCCGCCACCCTGCAGGTCGCGGCGGCGATCCCGAACTTCCTCATCACCGAGTACTTCGTGAACTTCGAGGCGCGCGGGCGGGAGATCGCGCGGCCCGGCTTCGTGGTGCAGGATGGGTACATCGCGGTGCCGCGGGACCCCGGGCTCGGCGTCGAGATCGACGAAGCGGCGCTCGCGCGCTCCCCCGCGCCCGAGCGTCCGGCGCGTGCATTATTCGGCCCGGGCGACGAAGGTCCGTAGGAGGGACGCATGGCGGTTGCGACGATGATCCCGGTGATCGACTTCGGGCGATGTTTCGCGGGCGCGCCGGGCGCGCTCGAGGCGACGGCGGCCGTGCTGCGCGCCACGCTGGAGCACGTCGGGTTCTTCGTCATGGTCAACCACGGCGTGCCGCAGGCGCTCATCGACCGGACGTTCGCCGAGGCGCGGCGGTTCCACGACCAGCCGATGGACGCGAAGCTCGCGCTCAAGATGAACGAGCACAACAACGGCTACATGACGCTGGGCCGGTACGCGGTGTGGACGTCGGAGGTCAACGCCAACGACAAGCCCGACCTCAACGAGGCGTTCTTCTCGCGTCGCGAGCGGAGGCCCGACGATCCGATGCTCCGACGCCGCTTCGCCGGGCCCAACCTGTGGCCCGACGGTCTGCCGGGGTTCCGGGACGCGGTCCTCACGTATTGCGACGCGATGGACGCGCTGAGCGCGCGCGTGCTGCGGGTCGTCGCGGTCGCGCTCGAGCTGCCGCCGACCACGTTCGACCGCGCGTTCGCCGACAGCCAGTTCACGTTCCGCATGACGCACTATCCCCCGGTCGCCGCGGAGCCGAACCAGTTCGGGATCGCCCCGCACACGGACGCGAACTTCCTCACGTTCCTGGCGCAGAGCGACGTGCCCGGGCTCCAGGTGCGGACGCCGGCAGGCGACTGGGTGGACGTGCCGTACGTGCCCGGGTCGTACGCGGTGAACACCGGCGACATGATGGTTCGCTGGACGAACGGCCGCTTCAAGTCGACGCCGCATCGCGCGCTGCCGCCGGTGGGCCGCCACCGCTACGCGATCCCGTTCTTCCTCGGCCCGCACATGGACACGGTGATCGCGTGCCTGCCGACGTGTGAGAGCGCGGAGAACCCGCCGCGGTTCGAGCCCATCACGTACGAGGCCTATCTCACGTGGTGGTACGAGAAGAACTACGACTTCGCCGTGCAGAAGGACGCGTAACGGGCACGCGTGGCCGGCCGCGCCGGCCACGCGACGAACACCGCCGCGAGCATCGAACCTCGCATCATGCTCTGCCCCTTTCCCGAGGGACTCCACCCTCGGGTCCTCCTGCGAGGCGGCCGCGTGTGCGGATTTTTCAATTACACTCTGTGAGCCGTCGGGGAGGACGTCATGGGAGGAGATCAGAGCGAGAAGGCCGCGCGGTTCCGCGCGCTGCATCAGGCTCCGGGCGCGTTCCTGATCGCGAACGCGTGGGACGGAGGCTCCGCGCGCATCCTCGCGGGGCTCGGCTTCCAGGCGATCGCCACGTCGAGCGGCGCGCAGGCCGGCACGCTCGGCAAGCGCGACGGCGCCGTCTCGCGCGACGAAGCGCTCGCGCACTGCCGCGTGATCGTCGACGCGACGGACCTTCCGGTCTCCGCCGACCTCGAGCGCGGCTTCGGCGACACGCCGGAGATCGTGGCGGAGACGATCCGGCGGGCGGCCGCGATCGGGCTCGTCGGCGCGTCGATCGAGGACGCGAAGGCCGAGCGCGGCGCCGGCGTCTACGACATCGGCCTCGCCACCGAGCGCGTCACCGCGGCGGTGGAAGCGGCGCGCGCGTCGGGCGTGGCGTTCGTGCTCACCGGGCGCGCCGAAGGGCTCCTGCGCGGGAGCAAGGACGTCGACGACATCATCAAGCGCCTGCAGGCGTATGAAAAAGCCGGCGCCGACGTGCTCATGGCCCCCGGCCTTCCCGATCTCGCGTCGGTGCGCGCGGTCTGCAGCGCGGTGACGAAGCCCTTCAACTTCATGGTCGGCATCCCGGGCAAGTCGTTCAGCGTCGCCGAGCTCCAGGCTGCCGGCGTGAAGCGCATCAGTCTCGCGACGTCGCTCTACAAGGCCGCGATCACCGGCATGATCGACGCCGCGCGCGAGGCGAAGGACAAGGGGACATTCGGCTACCTCGACCGCTCGATCCCGACGCAGGACTTCAACGCCTTCATGCGAGGGTGAGCGTGAGCGAGCGTCCGTTCGACGGCGTCACCGTCCTCGAGTTCGGCCACTTCATCGCGGTGCCGTGGGCCGGGCACATGCTGGCCGACGGCGGCGCGCACGTCATCAAGATCGAGCCGCTCGAAGGCGAGCCGAGCCGTCACATCGCGCCGCTCGGGGGCGGCGAGAGCCGGCACTTCCTCATCCGCAATCGCGGCAAGCATTCCCTCCCGCTCGAGCTGCGCCACGCGGACGCGCGCGAGATCCTCGACGCGCTGCTCGCGCGCGCCGACGTCGTGCTCGCGAACATGCGGCCTGGGCTCGCCGCCGAGCTGGGGCTGGAGTACGAGCAGCTCGCCGCGCGCTTTCCGCGGATCATCGTCGGCTCGAACACCGCGTTCGGCGTGAAGGGCCCGGACGCCGCGCTCGCCGGCATGGACTACGTGGTGCAGGCGCGCAGCGGGCTCATGGTCACCGGCGGCCGGACGAAGGACGGGCTGCCGGCCACGGGCGAGTCGCCGATCGCCGACTACATGGCGGCGACGCTGCTCGCGTTCGGCGTGGCCTCCGCGCTGTATCGCCGCGAGCGCACCGGCCGTGGCGGCCGGGTCGATACGTCCCTCCTCATGGCGGCGCTCGCGCTGCAGAACAACCTGATGGTCCGGGTCGAGAAGCTCGACGGGCCGCGCCACGAGGACTTCCGCGGCTGGCTCGAGCAGGCACGCCGCGGTGGTATCCCCTTCGCCGAGCAGGTCGAGCGGATGCCGCGCAATCGCGTGGCCGCGTCCCAGATGATCTACGTCCGCACGTACGCCACGAAGGACGCGGCGCTCGCGGTCGCGTGCGGCAGCACGTCGCTGCGCCGGAAGTTCATCGCCGCCGTGGGCCACGAAGATCCCGCGCTCGACGGCAAGGTCGCCGACGTCGACACGCACTACGCGAACCTCAAGCGGATCGTGGATGCCACGATCGCCTCGCGCACCACGCGCGAGTGGCAGGAGCTGCTCGAGAAGCGTGGCGTGCCGGCCAGCGGCGTGGCGCTGCCCGTCGAGATCCTCGACGACCCGCAGCCGGCGGCGAACGAGATGTTCCACCGCTACGACCATCCGATCGTGGGCCCGCTGACCGTGCTGGGGCCCCCGCTGCAGCTCGACGGCGCGGGATTCGTCCCGGGCCCGCCGACCGCTCCGTTCGGCAGCGAGGCGCGCACGATTCTCGAGTGGGCAGGCTTCGCGCCGCGCGACGTCGAGCGCCTGCTCGCGGGCGGCGCGGTGACGCCGCGATGACGCCGTTCGATGCCTCGGCTCTGCTGGCCGGCGTGCGCCGCGACCTCGCGCGGCTCCCGGCGGCGCTCGACGCGCTGCTGAGCGACCTGGACGACGCGCGGTGGCGCACGCGCCCGGCGCCGAAGGAGTGGTCGCCGGTCGAGATCGTCTGCCACCTGCGCGACGAGGAGACCGAAGACTTCGGCGCGCGCGTGCGCGTGGTCGTGGACGGCGGCGCGAGCTTCGCCCCGATCGATCCCGCGCAGTGGGCGGTGGATCGCGGCTACATCAAGGACGACCCGCGCGCCGCGCTGATGGCCGTGAAGCAGCGACGCCGCGACAATCTCGCGTACCTCGTGCTCATCGACCCCGCGCGCCTGACGCGCGTGGTGGATCAGCCGAAGCTCGGAAAGATGTCGGGCCTGGACCTGCTCGCGGCGTGGGCGACGCACGACCGTCTGCATCTCGCGCAGCTCGCCGCGACGCTCGCGAAGATCGGCGCCGACCGCTGGACGGGCTTGCGGACCGAGTACGCGGGCCCGATCCCGTACGGCCCGACGGCCTAGGCCACGCCGAGGAGGCGCGACTTCACGTCCTCGTCGGCCGCGAGCGCCGCCGGCGCGCCCGAGTAGACGATCTGACCGCGGCTCAGGATGTGGACGCGATCGGCCACGCCGAGCGCCATCGGGAGGTTCTGCTCGACGAGCAGGATCGAGAGCCCTTCGCGCTTGAGCTCGCCGATCACGCGGGCGACCTCGCGCACCAGCAGCGGCGCGAGCCCTTCCGTCGGCTCGTCCATGAGCAGCAGCGCGGGGTTGCTCATCAGCGCGCGGCCGATCGCGAGCATCTGCTGCTCGCCGCCCGACAGCTTGTTCGCGCGATTCGCCGCGCGCTCGCGCAGGCGCGGGAACAGCGCGTAGACGCGCTCGAGCGTCCAGCGACCGTTGCCGGCCCGTGCGACCTCGAGGTTCTCGCGCACGCTGAGCGAGGGAAACACCCGGCGGCCCTGCGGGACGAGCGCGACGCCCCGCTCCACGAGACGATACGGCGGCCAGCCGGCGACGTCCTGACCTTTCAAGCGCACGGTGCCCTGACGCGGCGGTGTCAGGCCGATGATCGAGCGGATCAGCGTCGTCTTGCCCATGCCGTTGCGGCCGAGGATCGTCAGCACCTCGCCGTCGGCCACGGACAAGGAAATCCCGTGCAGCACGTGGCTCTCGCCGTGGAACGTGTGGACGTCGTCGACGTCAAGCACCGCCGAAGGCCTCGGCGTGCCAGATATCCCCGTAGCGCGTCGGAAAGCCGTTGGCGTCGACGTCCAGGTCCGCCGCGAACCCGCCGGCGCTCTCGTACCGGTACGCCGTGGGCCCGAGGCGGCGGTACGTCTGCTCGAACGGCTCGAGCGCGAAGCTCGGAAAGCGCAGCCACGCGGCACGCACGGGCACGGAGTGGCCGACCTCGAGCCGCAGGCGACGGATGGGAAGCGGGTTCGTCGATGGACTGAAGTTCAGGTCGACGTCAACGCACCCGGCGACGGCCGCACACTCGCGCTCGTTGAGCCACCACCGCCCCTGCGTGTCGACGGTGATCGCGATGTCGATCGCCGCGGCCCCGACCCAGCCCGTCACCTGCGTCGCGACCGTCCTCCAGCCGACGTCGCACGCGATCACGTAGTCGAGCCGGCACGCGCGTGTTTCATACGCGAAGACGGCTGTCCCGCTCAGCTCCCATCCCGCCTCGCGCTGGACGAGGCGCGCCGCCTCATGCCCCGACCAGTCGATCCGTCTCCAGAGGATGCACGCGCGCGTGCTCACGGAGGGGGCCACGCGCCGAAGAGCGCATGCTGGCCGGCCGGCGATCCGAACATCCCGCGATGGTCGTGGCCGACGCCTTCCACCAGCACCTTGCGATGCGTCTGCGCGGCGTCGGGCCCGACGTGACGCAGGACATACCGGTGATACGCCTGGCCGCGCGCGAGCCGATGGGGGCCCTGTGCCATCGCCGCGCAGCTCTTGTCGAGCACACGATGGTTGGGATCGTTGTCGGCCGTTCCGAGCAGGTAGACGACCCGGCGCGCCTTGTAGTCGCGCACGATCGCCTCGAGCGGCCGGCTCGTCACGTACGCGGGCGCGTTCTTCAGGCCGAACCGATAGTCGTCGAAGCCGGCGCAGCGCGCACCGTTGTCAGACGCGAAGCCGCCGTCGTCGGTCGGCCGGTCGGCGCTCAGGTAGAGATAGGAAGACGGGTTGGCCACGATGTATCGCACGTCGATGCCGTGACGGGTCGCGGCCGCGTCGCCGCGGCCGACGACGGCATAGCGGTGGACGACCTGACCGCCCGCCGAGTGGCCGACGACGACAATTCGGCGAAGCGCGGGGAAGCGCGCCCGCTCGGCCAACGTCTCCAGGAGCGCGTCCAGCGCCCCGAACGATTCGGGACGCGGTTCGGGCGCGAGCGCGGCCTCGCCACCTTTCCACGCGCTCGCGGTCCAGCGCGCGACGTAGGACGGCAGGTGGTGGTGCTGCGCATCGGCTTCGATGAGGAATTGCGGCGCGATCACGACGGTCGTCTCGGCGCGCGTCAGTCCGGCGGCGTGCGCCTTGCGCACGGTGGCGTGCATGCTGGCGTAGTAGGCGTCGGCGTCGCGCTGCAGGCCATGGATCACGATCACCGCGGTCTCGATGTCCGGATGAGGCACCTCGAGCGCGTGGGTGCTGAACGTCGGAAACACCGCGCCGCCGCCGATCGAAACCCACCGGTCGCCGACGACGGTCACCGGATCTTGTTCCGTTCGCGGCCGCTGCTGCGCGTCCGCCTCTCCCCTGAGCATGACGGCGAGACCGAGCGCCACGAGAGCGTGGGCGATGCGCACGCGCGCCTCCCTACAGTCCGAGGTATCGGGACTTGACCTCCTCGTTCGTCCAGAGCGCGCCGGCGGCGCACGAGTGCACGATGCGGCCGCGCGACACCACGTGGACGTGATCGGCGATCCGCAGCGCGAGCGGCAGGTTCTGCTCGACGAGGAGGATCGACAGCCCGCGCGACTTCAGCGTCTCGATCACGCGGCCGACCTCGCGCACGAGGAGTGGCGCCAGCCCTTCCGTCGGCTCGTCCATCAGCAGGAGGTCCGGGTTCGTCATCAAGGCGCGCGCGATCGCCAGCATCTGCTGCTCCCCGCCGGAGAGCTTGCCGGCGCGGGTGAGCGCGCGCTCGCGGAGCCGCGGGAAGAGACCCATGACGCTGTCCGTCGTCCAGCCGCCGCCGTCGCCACGCGCGGCCACCGAGAGGTTCTCCGCCACCGTGAGGGAGGGAAAGACGCGGCGGCCCTGCGGCACGAGCCCGAGGCCCAGGCTGACCGATCGATTCGACGGCCAGCCGGTGATGTCGTGGTCCTTGAACCGGATCCGCCCGCGTCGCGGGACCGTGAACCCGATGATCGAGCGGATCAGCGTCGTCTTGCCCATGCCGTTGCGCCCGAGGATCCCGATGACCTGGCCCTTGTCGACGCGCAGCGAGATGCCCTGGAGCACGTAGCTGTCGCCGTAGTAGGTGTGGACGTCGCTGACGTCGAGCATCATTCCGCCCCGAGATAGATTTCCTGCACGAGCGGGTTCGCCTTCACCTCGCTCGCGTACCCGTCGGCGACCACGCGGCCGTAGTGCAGGACGGTCACGCGGTCGGTGACCTCGAACGCGACGTCCATGTCGTGCTCGATCATCAGGATCGTGATCTCGGGATCGAGCCTCTTCAAGAGCGCCGTCATGAGCTGCGACTCCGCCGGGGCGAGCCCCGCGGTCGGCTCGTCGAGGAGCAGCAGCCGCGGGCTGCCGGCCATGGCCAGCCCGATCTCGAGCTGCCGCTGCTCGCCGTGCGAGAGGGTGCGCACCTCGTCGCCCTCGCGGTCGCGGAGCCCGACGGCGTCGAGCACCGAGCGGGCCCGCGCGAAGTGATCGGTGTATCGCTCCATCGGCCGATGGAGGTGCAGCTTGGACGACGCGAGCCCCTGCACGGCGAGCAGGCAGTTCGCCAGCACGGTCAGCTTCGGAAAGAGGTTCGTGATCTGGTAGGTCCGCGCCAGCCCGAGCGCGGCGCGCCGATGCGGCGGCAGACGCGTCACGTCGCGGCCGAAGAGCTCGATGCGCCCGTCGGTGAGCGGCTGTTCGCCGCTGATCAGGCTGAAGAGCGTCGTCTTGCCCGCGCCGTTCGGTCCGATGATGACCCGCCGCTCGCCGGCTCCGACGACGAGGCTGACGCGGTCGACCGCGCTGAGCCCACCGAACGCCTTCGAGACGTCGGTGAGCTTCAGCGCGGGCGTCGACCGGTCGGCCATCAGCTCAGCAGTGCTTGCAGGGCGGGAAGTTCCGGTCGTACACCGGCTGCTTCAGGAACTCGTCCGGCTTGTACTTCCAGAACTGGGACACCGCCGGGTACGTGTGGATGACGGTGTTCCACAGCTCGCCGTCCTTCTTCTCGACCTTGCGGATGTAGACGTTCTGGATCGGGTTGCCGTACGTGTCGAGCTTCACGGGACCACGCGGCGTGTCCGGGAGCTCGACCTTGCGGAGCGCCGCGAGGAACTTCTCGCGATCCTCGACGTCGCCCCCGATCCCCTTCGCCGCTTCGTTGATCCAGCGCGCGGTCGTGTAGCACGTCTCCGAGTAATAGGAGGGGACCTTCCCGAACTTCTTCCGGTACTCGACGACGAACTTCTTGTTGACCGGGTTGTCGAGCGCGGCCGAGTAGATCAGGGCACTCGTGCCGCCGAGCGCCTCGTCGCCGAGCGACGGCAGCACGAACTCGTCGAAGCTCGTGCCGGCGCCGATGAGCGGGATCTTGATGCCGGCGTCCTGGTACTGCTTCGGGAAGCGCAGCGACGAGATCGTCACCATCATCGAGAAGACGGCGTCGACGTCGCGGCGGAGCTGCGACAGGTACGGCGCGAAGTCGCTCGTGTTGAGCGGCGCCCAGAGCTTCTGGACGATCTGGCCGCCGTTCTCCTCGAAGGTCTTCTGGAACCCGCCGATGACCTCCCAGCCGAACGCGTAGTCGATGCCGATCGTGGCGATCCGCTTGTACTTGAGCGTCTTCGCGGCGTACTCGCCGAACGGATGGGACGGCTGGCTCGACGACCAGCCCGTGCGGAACACCCACTTCGACGGCTTCCGCTGGGTGAGGTCGTCCGCCGCCGCCACCGGGTAGATGAGCGGGATCTTGTACTCGTCGGCCTTCGGCGCGAGCGCGTAGCCGATGTGCGCGAAGAGGATGCCCGTCGCCACGTGGATCTTGTCGTTCTCGACCAGCTTGCGGAACTTCGTCAGCGCGACCTGCGGCTGGCCCTGGGTGTCCTCGATGATGACCTCGACCTGCCGGCCGGCGATCTTGCCGCCGTTCTCGTCGAGCCACATCTGGAAGCCGTTCGTCATGTCCTTGCCGATCTGCGCGCCGCCGCCCGTCATCGGGGCGAGGAACCCGACCTTGATCGGGCCCTTCTGCGCGTCGGTCGCTCCGAACATGCCGCCGACGAGCACGCCGGCGATGAGCGCTATCACGAGCAGCTTTCTAGCCATGCGGTCCTCCCCCTTCTGGGTTGACGACGACGCCGGCCACGCCGACCGGTCGCCGGCGTCGAGCGGCGAGCCAGCTCCGGAGCGTGCCGACGATGCCGTCGGGCGCGTAGACGATCGTGCCGATGTACACGGTGCCGAGGATCAGGAGCCAGCGGTGCGTGTAGACGGAGACCAGGTTCTTCAGCATCACGATCACGCCGGCGCCGATCGCGGGGCCGAAGAGCGTGCCGCGCCCGCCGAGCGCGACCATCAGCAGCACCTCCACCGACGTGGCGAGCTCGGCGTCGGCGGGGCTGACGAACCCGTTGTAGTACGCCCAGATGACGCCGGCGAAGCCGCCGACCGCGCCGGCGATCACGAACCCGATGTACTTGTGCAGCCACACGTGGTAGCCGAGCGTGCGCATGCGCGTCTCGCTCTCGCGGATGCCCACCAGCGTCTGGCCGAACGGCGCGCGCACGACGGTGCGGAGCACGACGAACGCGAGCGCGAACGCGATGAGCACCAGGTAATAGAACGGGACGCCCTCGGCGACCGACCACGGGAGCCCGGTCGGGCGCGGCACGCCGGAGAGTCCGTTGTCGCCCTGGGTCATCGAGACCCAGCGGTGCGCGAGGCCCCAGATCACCATGCCGAGCGCCAGCGTGATCATGAGGAAGTACACGCCGGTCGCGCGGAGCGCGAGGAGGCCGAAGATCGCCGCGGCGACGGCGGCGGCGAGGACCCCGACCATCAATGTCACCCAGAAGTTCGCGCCATGCCGCGTGGTGAGGATGCCGACGCTGTACGCGCCGAGGGCCAGGTAGGCAGCGTGTCCGAGCGAGGAGAGCCCGGTGTAGCCGAGCAGCAGGTCGAGGCTCATCGCCAGGATCCCGTACACGAGCGCCTGCGTGAGCAGCGTCAGCAGGAACGAGGAGAGCAGCGGCGGTGCTGCCAGCAGCACGAGGGCGGCGCCGATCGCGGCCGTGCGCGGGTGCCGCAGCAGCGCGGTCTCGGTCACGCGCGCCCGAAGAGGCCGGTCGGCCGCACGGCGAGGATCGCGGCCATCGGCGCGAACAGCGTGAAGTAGGAGAGCTCGGGAAACAGCGCTTTGCCGAAGTTGTCGAGGAGACCGACCATCAGGCTGCCGACGAGCGCGCCCTTGAGGCTTCCCATCCCGCCGACGATCACGACGACGAACGCGTACGGCAGGATCTCGAAGTCGCCTCCCGGGGCCACGCCGAGGAAGCCGCCGGCGACGACGCCCGCGAGCGCGGCGAGCACCGCGCCCATCGAGAACACGGCCATGGAGATCAGGTAGACGTTGACGCCGACCCCGCGCGCCATCTCGGCGTCGTCGACGGTCGCGCGCATCATCGCGCCGATGCGCGTCCGCTCGAGCACGAGCCAGAGCGCGACCGCGATCACGATGGCGACGCCGATGATGAACACGCGATAGATCGGAAAGAAGAGGTTGCCCACCTGCCACGTTCCGGACAGGTAGGCGGGGACCCGGATCGTGTACGGGTCGCCGCCCCAGATCACGAGCGCAAGGTCCTGGAAGATCAAGGCGAAGCCCATCGTGGTCAGCACCTGCCCCAGCTCCTGGCCGCCCAGGCGCTTGAGGAACGCGTTCCACTCACCAATTCCGATGAGCGCGATCACGAGCGCGGCCCCCAGGATGCCGAGCCAGAAGTTACTGACCCTCGAGATGACGGTCAACGCGACGTAGCCGCCCAGCAGGTAGTACGAGCCGTGCGTCATGTTCACGATGCGCATCATGCCGAAGATCAGCGACAGCCCTCCGGCAAGCAGGAACAGGAGGGCGCCGTACGAGATGCCGTTGAAGACCTGACCGACCCAGAACTCCATGAGCGGGCGGCATTGTACTATGCGGCCATGAGGCTCCCGCACGAGCGCTTCGACTACTCACCCATCGCGGGCCGCAAGCCGTGGAAGCTTCCGAAGGGCGCCCGCGTCGCCGTCTGGACGATCGTCAACGTCGAGGAGTGGGACATCGAGAAACCGATGGCGCGGCAGTACCTCACCGCGCCGCAAGGGGTCGTCACCATTCCCGATATCCCGAACTGGGCGTGGCACGACTACGGGATGCGCGTGGGGTTCTGGCGGATGCTCGAGGCGCTGACGAAGCGGAAGCTCCGCGCGACCGCGTCGATCAACGCCGGCGTGTGCACGAGCTACCGCCCGGTCGCGCAGGCGATGCTCGACGCCGGGTGGGAGTTCATGGGGCACGGCGTGAAGCAGGGCGCCATGCACATCCAGCCCGATCAGCGCCAGACGATCCGCGACTCGATCCGCCTCCTGAAGGAGTTCACCGGCAAGAAGCCGAAGGGCTGGATGGGCCCGGGCCTCACGGAGACGTTCGAGACGCTCGACCTCCTCGCCGAGGAAGGCATCGAGTACGTCACGGACTGGGTGAACGACGACCAGCCGTACGAGATCCGCACCACGGCCGGCCCGCTCGTCTCGGTGCCGTACACGCTCGAGCTCAACGACATCCCGGTGATGGTCATCCAGCACCAGGTCGCGGACGAATGGGTGCGCCGCTGCAAGGACCAGTTCGACCGGCTCTACGCCGAGGGTGCCAGGAACCCGCGCGTGATGGCGATCGCCGTCCACCCGTACAACTCCGGCGTCCCGCACCGCATCAAGTACTTCGAGGCGGTGTACGACTACATGCGCAAGAAGAAGGGCGTGTGGCTCACGACGGGCGAGGAGATCTACGAGTGGTACAAGATCCAGAAGTGGTAGCCGGGCGGAGCGGCGGCGGGGTGCTCGCGGGGTGCTCTGACCCCCGACCGTCAGGCCCGCGTTCTGGCCTTGGCGGCTATGTCCATCGACGGTAACTCCGCCTGCGCCTACAGTCCCCAGCTCCGGATCTTCGACGGGACGATCCGGAACATCACGCGGTTCGGCGGCATCGAGCGGCCGCCCCAGAGCTTTTCCAGGCGCGGGTGGTACTTCGCGAGGAAGCGCTCGACCAGCGCGCGGCGCTCCGGCGTGTCCTGAAGGAACTCCGCGCGGCCCTGCACGATCACCCCGCTGATCTCCTTGTTCGCGCCCACCGATTCGGCGGCCACGCTCACGCGAGGGTCGCGGCGCAGGTTCTTCACCTTCTGCAGGCCGTCGACGCTGATCATCGTCAGCGACGCCGGGTCGTGCAGGAACCACATCGGCATCGCGAGCGGCGCGCCGTCCGCCTGGAGCGTCGCGAGCACGACCACTTCCTTCGTCGAGAGGTAGCGCTGGACCGCGGCGTCGGTAAGCGACATGGTCAGAACTCCACCTGCATCCCGAGCTCGACGACGCGCGTCGGCGGGATGCCGAAGAACTGCGTGGCGGGGCGGGCGTTGCGCGCGAGGAACGCGTAGAGCAGCTTGCGCCACCTCATCATCGACGTCCGTCCCGTCGGCAGGAGCGTCGGGCGGCCGAGGTAGTACGTGACGTCGTCGTCGTCGATGTTCTCGAATGTCTCGCGGCAGCACCGTGAGACGACGGTGGCGACGTTCGGCGTCTCCATGAATCCGTAGCGCGCCACCACTCTGAAGAAGCCGTTCGGCAACGGCTCGACGCTCAGACGCTCGTTCTCCGGCACGATCGACAGGAAGATGATGCGCTCGTGCAGCACCTTGTTGTGGCGGAGGTGATGGACGAGCACTTCGGGCGTGCCGCCGGTGTGCGCGGTGAGGAACACCGCGGTGCCGGGCACGCGGTGCGGCCGGCGCTCCTCCACCTCGGCGAAGAACCGCTCGACCGGGAGCGAGCGGCCCGTCAGCACGCGCGTGAGGTTGCGCGTGCCGCGCCGCCACGTCGTCATCAGCAGGAAGACGCCTGCGGCGATGACGATCGGCACCCAGCCGCCGTGGAGGATCTTCAGCAGGTTCGCCGCGAAGAACGCGAGCTCGACCGTGAGGAAGACCGCGGTCAGGGCGCCGGCACGCAGCCGCGACCAGCGCCAGCGCGTGCGCGCGACCACGTAGAACAGCAGGCTCGTGACGGCCATCGTGCCGGTCACGGCGATGCCGTAGGCGGCGCCCAGCGCGCTCGAGGAGCGGAACATGATCACGAGGAGCAGGCAGCCCACGGCGAGGGCGGCGTTGACCTCCGGGATGTAGATCTGTCCGTACTCCGAGCGCGAGGTGTGGACGATGGTCAGCCGCGGCGAGTAGCCGAGCTGGATCGACTGCTGCGCCAGCGAGAACGCGCCGGAGATCAGCGCCTGCGAGGCGACGATCGCGGCGAGCGTTGCGATCGCGAGGAGGGGATAGAGGAACCAGCGCGGCGCGAGCATATAGAACGGGTTCTGCACGGCCTCTGGAATCCGCAGCACGAGCGCGCCCTGCCCGAAGTAGTTCAGGAGCAGCGCCGGGAGCACGATCGCGAACCACACCAGCCGGATCGGGCGACGCCCGAAGTGGCCCATGTCCGCGTAGAGCGCCTCGGCGCCCGTCACCGCGAGCACGACCGCGCCGAGCACCGTGAAGGCCGCGGCGCCGTGCGAGAGCGCGAAGCGCGCGGCCGACGTCGGGCTGAGTGCCAGGAGCACGCCGGGCGTGCGCGCGACCTCGGCGGCGCCGAGGATGGCGATCGTGACGAAGTACACCAGGATGACCGGCCCGAAGATGACGCCGATGCCGGCCGTGCCGCGCCGCTGCGCGAGGAAGAGCGCGAGGAGGATCAGCGCCGAGACCGGTACGACGTAGTCCGCGAAGGCGGGTGCCACGACTTCGAGACCTTCCATGGCGCCGAGCACCGAGATGGCGGGCGTGATGATGCCGTCGCCGAAGAGCAGCGCCGCGCCGAAGAGCCCGAGCATGACGAGCGCGGTGCGGTCGCGCGGCAGGAGCGCGAGCAGCGCCAGGATGCCGCCCTCGCCGCGGTTGTCCGCCCGCATCACGAGGCCGATGTACTTCACGCTCACGGTGAGCACGAGCGACCACACGATCGTCGAGAGGATGCCGAGCACGGCCTCCGGCGTCGCTGTCAGGCCGTACTCCGGATTGAACGCTTCGCGGAACGCGTACAGCGGGCTCGTGCCGATGTCGCCGTAGACGACGCCGAGCGCGGTGAGGCTGAGCGCGGCGAGCCGCTTGCCGGTGGGCACCTCGTGACGCGTCGGCCGGGGACGGGTCGGCGGAGCGCCGGGCGCGACCGCCGCCGTGCCCGGGTGCGCGCTCATGGCCTCAGCGTACCGCGCGCGGCGAGCGACTACCCGACGGGATCGGTGGGATCGGGCCCGAGCTCCTCGATGTCCTTGCCCGCGCCCTTCACCGCGCTGACCTCGATTTCGACCAGCAACTCGGGCCGCGCGAGGCCCGTGATCCGGCAACCGGTCGCCGCGGGACGGCTGCGCGCGAAGTAGCCCGGGCCCTGGCCGTGCGGGCGATTGACGTGAGCGCTGCCGACGGTAAACGTCTCGCGGCGGACGACGTCGTCCAGCGACGATCCGAGCTGCTCCAGCGACCACTGCACGGTCTGCATCGCGTGGTCGTACTGCGCGGCCCAATCATCGGGCGACTGGATCTCGCCGGCCGCGTCGAGATCCGTGCAGCCGCTCATGTAGATCCGGTCGCCGACCTGGACCGCGCGCGCGTAGCCGCGCGGCTTCTCGCGCTCGCGCTGCGTGTAGAGATCGCGCCGCGTCTTCGACGCGCCGATGACCGCCTCCGCTTCGATCTCCACGAGCATGTCGGGACGGAGCAGCGCCGGGATGCCGAGCGTGGTCGAGGTGGGGCGCACGTCCTTCACCGCCTCGAGCCACGCGCGCGTGTAGCCCGCCATCTGCGAGAGGTCGGTGAAGAAGCTCTTCGTGTAGACGAGGTCGGCCGGCGTGCCGCCCGCCTCCTCCAGCGCCGCGAAGATCGTGTCCATCGTCGCCCGCGTCTGGCGATAGAGGTCGCCCGGGCTCTCGACGCCGCCGCGCGCGTTCATGGCGGTGGTGCCGGAGATGAACACGCGGTCGCCGACGCGGAGCGCGCGTGAGTACGCGTACTGCTCTTCCGTCACGCGACCGGAGCTGACGCGGCGCCCATTCTTGCCCGCGCCGTCGACCGCGTCGAGCTCGATCTCGATGAGCTGCGTCGGCTGCGCGAGGCCGACGACCTGGACCAGCGTGGCCGCCGGCCGCGCGTCACGGAAGCGCCGGGCGACGGCGCGCGCGGCCTCGTCGGCGACCGACACGTCCGTCACGTACATCCGGTTCCGCACGACGTCGTCGAACGTCGCGCCGGCCTTCGCGAGGCTCCACTCGGCGATCGCCATGATGGCGTCGACCTGCGTGACGACGTCGCCCACGCCCACGACGCTCTGCTGCCGGTCGATCGCGGTCGTGCCGGCCTGGAGGACGGTGTCGCCGACGCGCACGGCGCGTGAGTAGTGCGCGGTCCGCTCGAGCGCGCGGCCGGAAGAGACGTTGATGCGGCGCATCGCTCAGCTCGTCGCGGACGCGGACGCGGCGCGCCAGACGCGGCGCTTGCCGGTGTCGACCCTGAACGCGGTGATGGCGGCGCCGAAGAGGAACAGGCACGCGAGGACGAACGCGGCGCCGTAGCCGCCGGTCGTCTCGAACATCGCGCCGGCGAGCCACGAGCCGATCGCCGAGCCCGTCTGGTGCACGAGGAAGATCACGCCGAGCACGCGGCTCACCGAGTAGCGGCCCCAGATGTCGGCGGTGAGCGCGGACGTCATCGAGCCCGTCCCCGACATCGTGATGCCGCCGAGGATGGAGACGACGATGATCGCCGCCGGGTTGTCGCGGATCAGGAAGAAGCCGGAGAAGATCAGGATCCGCCCGGCGTAGATCGAGGCGAGCACGGGCCGCCGTCCGATGCGGTCGGAGATCAATCCGAGGATCATCGTGCCGCCGATCGCCGAGGCGCCGAGCACGCCGATCGCCCACGACGCGAACATCGGCGTGTAGCCGTGGTCGGTGAGCATCGGCACGCCGTGCGACGAGAGCAGGCTCATCGAGAACCCGCACGTGAAGAACGAGCCCCCGAGCTGCCAGAAGGCGAGCGTCTGCATCGCTTCGGTCGCCGTCACGCGCTTCGCGGCCGCCGCCGTGGCCGCCGGCTCGGGCTGGCCGCCGTCGACGCCGAGCCCCATCGATTCGGGTGACTCACGCACGATCCACAGCGCGATCGGCAGGATGATGACGAGCACGCCGACGCCGATGAGCATGTACGCCGACCGCCACCCGAGGTTGAGGATCAGCCACGTCACGATCGGCACGAGCAGGCTCATCCCCACCATCGACGCGCTCGCGAGCGTCGAGAGCGCGGTGCCGCGGCGCTTGCTGAACCATCGCGCGGTGACGCCGGAGGCGAGCACGGGGCCGCACAGCGCGAGCCCGAACGAGAGCAGCACGCCGTAGACGGCGAAGAACTCCCAGAAGTTCCGGACCAGTCCGGTGAGGAGGAGCGATGCCACGAGAATCAGCGCTCCCGCCGACGCGGTCAGGCGCGCGCCGAATCGGTCGAGGATGACGCCGGTCAGCGGCCCGAACAGACCGTAGAGGAACAGGCTGACCGCGATGACGATGGAGAACGTCGCGCGGTCGAGCCCGAGGTCCGCGGTGATCGGCTTCAGGAACGGCCCGACGGCGTGCCGGATGCCGGTGGAGGTGAGCGTCATGAAGGAGAAGCCGGCGACCACCCACCATCCGTAGAACACCGCTGGTTTGCGCATGTATGCCGACTATAACCGTAGAATCGGAATTATGACGAGCCGCCCCGGAGAAGGTCTCGCGGTCGGCTTCGAGGGGACGCGCATTCCCGACGCCGTGGCGGCGCTCGCCGAGCGGTCAGGGCTCGGTGGCCTCGTGTTGTTCACCCGCAACTGCCCGGACGTCGAGAGCGTCCTCGCGCAGACGAAAGCCGCACGAGCGCTCGGTCCCGACGTGCTCGTGATGGTCGACCACGAGGGCGGGCGCGTGCACCGCCTGCCCGAGCCCTTCACGCGGTTCCCGCCGGCGGCGGCGATCGGACGCGCCGGCGACCCGCGACTCGCCGCCGCGGTCGCGCGAGCGATGGCGCGCGAGCTCCGCGCCGCCGGGTTCGACTCGGGGATCGCGCCCGTCCTCGACTGTCTCTTCGACCCCGCGAGCACGGTGATCGGCGAGCGCGCGTACGGCGCGGCGCCCGACGAGGTCGCCGCGTGCGGCGTCGCGTTCGTCGAGGCGGCGCTGGCCGAAGGCGTCATTCCCGTCGCGAAGCACTTCCCCGGGCACGGACGCACGCCGCTCGACTCACATCGCGAGCTGCCCGAGGTCGGCGCGAGCAACGACGAGCTCACCCGTGGTGACCTCGTTCCCTTCCGCGCCGCGCTCGACGCCGGCTGTCCCGCGGTGCTCGTCGCGCACGTCCGGTATCGCGCCCTCGATCCGACGTTGCCGGCATCGCTCTCACCCGCGATCATCGGCGGTCTGCTTCGTGAGCGCCTCGGCTTCGCGGGGCTCGTGCTCAGCGACGATCTCGAGATGGCCGCGGTCGCCGAAGGGTGGGGGATCGCCGAGGCCGCGCGACGGTTCCTGCTCGCGGGCGGCGATCTCGCGCTGATCTGTCGAGACGGCGAGGCACAGCGCGAGGCGGTCGTGTCGATCGAGAAGGCGATCGACCGCGGCGCGCTGGATCTCGCGCCGAGCGTGCGTCGTCGGCGCGCCGTCCGGCGCCTGGCCGAGGCGGCGGGACCGCGGCCGGCCGTCGCGGTGATCGGATGCGCGGAGCATCGCGCGCTCGCGGATGAGATCGGGCGGCGCTCGGCCGTGCGAGCCTGACATGAATCGTCGCGCATTCCTGATGCGTGCGGGCGAGGCACTGCTCGGCGCGGGCACGCTCGCCGTCGCGTGGCCGGGCCGCGCGCGTTCAGGCGGCCGCGCGTCGAACGTCTTCGAGGGGCGCGACGTCTTCGATCGGCTCGTGAGGCTGGCGATGACGGAAGCGTGGAGTGACCGGCCGATCGGCGAGCGGATGGGCGCGATCGGCATGGCGCTCCGGCAGACCCCGTACGCTTCGGGCACGCTCGAGCGCTACGAGGATCGTGAAGTCTGCTCGGTCGACCTGCGCGGCCTCGACTGCGTCACCTTCTACGAGATCGCGCTCGGCTTCGCGCGGATGCTCCGCCGCGTCGAGCGCACGCCGGAGGCCTTGCTCTCCGAGATCGCGTTCATGCGCTACCGGGGTGGCCGGCTCACCGACTACGCCTCGCGGCTCCACTACACGAGCGACTGGCTCGCCGACAACGACGCCAAGCGCGTGGTGCGCGTCGTCACGCACGAGCTCCCGGGCGCGATCCGCTTCACCAAGCGCGTCGATTTCATGAGCCGGCATCCGGGCGCCTACCTGCAGCTCAGGAACAATCCCGCGCTCGTCGAGAAGATCGCGCGCACCGAGGCGGACATCAACGCCCGCCCGACGCGCTATCTGCCGAAGGAGAAGGTGCGCGCGGCGCAGCCGCTGCTGAAGACGGGCGACATCGTGGGCGTGACCACCGCGCTGGACGGGCTCGACTGCGCGCACACGGGCCTCTGCTACCGGGACGAGCGCGGCGTGCTGCGATTCCTCCACGCGTCGACGACGCGGAAGGAAGTCGTGCTCGACCACGAGCTCGCCACCTATCTCGCGAGCGTGACGACGCACACCGGAATCATGGTGGCGCGCCCGCTCGACGTGGCCTGAGCGGCTCTAGGCCTTCCACACGCTCTTGCCGCCGAAGCGGCTCTGCCAGCGCGGGATCACCTCGCGGTTGTAGACGTTGTCCGGCACCTCGCCGCGGAGCGCATGGAGCACGGACTCCGTCGCCCAGCGGATACCGGGCCCGAGCCCGCTGCCCACGTTCGACGACACCATGTGCGGTGTCAGCAGGACCTTGTCGCCGAGATTGCGGAGCTGGCTGTCCTGCGACAGGGGCTCCTCCTCGAAGACGTCGAGCGCGGCGCCGGCGATCTGTCCGCGGATGAGCGCTTCGATGAGGGCGGGCTCCTGAACGCACGGACCGCGCGACGTGTTGATGAGGATCGCCGTGGGCTTCATCAGCGCGAGCTGCTTCTCGCCGATCATGTGGCGCGTCTCGCGCGTGAGCACGACGTGCAGGCTCACCACGTCGGACTCGCGGAGGACCGTGTCGAGGTCCACGCGCTCGACGCCGTGCTCGGCGAACTTCGTCTCGGGCACGTACGGGTCGGTGGCGATGATGCGCATGTTCCACGGACGGAGCAGCGTCGCGATGCGGCTGCCGATCCTGCCGAGGCCGATCAGCCCGAGCGTGATCCCGCGGTAGCCGTCGGCACGCGCGCCGAGATACGTCCCTTGCAGCTCGGGCAATCGCCAGCCGCCGCGCTGCTTCATGTGCTGATCGCGCTCGCGCGCCTTCTTGAGCATCGTCAGCATCGCGGTGATGGTGCCTTCCGCGACGCCGCCCCAGTTCGATTCGGTCGGGCCGTGGGTCACGAGGATGCCGAGCTCCGTCGCCGCGTCGACGTCGACGTCGTCGGTGCCGATCGTGTACTTCGCGACGATCCGGAGGTTCTTCGAGGCCTGCATGACCGTGCGGCTGATCGGCGTGTTCCGGATCGACGTCCCCATCAGCGCGTCGCACTCCTGCGCCATGGCGACCATCTCGGGCTCGCTGTTGCCTTGCGGCGTGTCCCACGACGCCTTGCCGAGACGGAGCGCGCAGCCCGCGGCTTCGAGCGTCCTGTGCGTCTCGCCGGTCTGATCGGCGGGCGCGAAGATGAGGACCTTCGCCGCGCTCATCGGTCGAGCCCGTAGAGCCGGCGCGCGGTGCCGGCCAGGATCTGCCGCTTCGTCTCGTCGGAGATGTCCTTGCGCTCCTGCATGTGGTGGATGTTCTCGGGGAACTCGTTGTCCCAGTGCGGCCAGTCCGACGCGTAGAAGATGCCGGCCTTGCCCAGCGCCTCGACCGTCGGCCCGAGCAGCCACTCGCTCGCTTCCGCCGGATAGAACAGCCGGTCGCTCGTCAGGTACTCGCTCGGCTTCCGCGTGCAGCGCGGCGCCTCGAGCGCCCCGCGCTTTTCCCATTCCTCGTCCATGCGCCCGAGCCAGTAAGGCACCCAGGTGCAGCCCGCTTCGAGGAACGCGACCTTCAGGCGCGGGAACGCTGCGAACACGCCCTGGAACGCCATGCTCGTCATCTGGATCATCTGCGCGAACGCGTGCGACAGCGTGTGGACCTCGATGAAGCGATCGAAGAGGTCGGCGCCGAAGAACTGCGGTCCGCGCACGGTCGCGTGCACGCCGACCATCGTGCCGAGCCGCTCCGCTTCGGCGTAGATCGGCCAGAAGTCGTCGTGCCCGAGCGGCTTCCTCAGCCCGACGGCCGGCAGCATCGATCCGACGAAGCCGAGCGCGTGCGTCCGGCGCAGCTCCTCGACGGCGGCGTTCGGGTCCTGGAGCGGCAGCAGCGCGACGCCCTTCAGCCGCGGGCTCTGCATGAGCTCATGGTGGAAGAAGTCGTTGTAGGCGCGGCAGACGGCGACGGCGACGTCGGGCTCGCGCACCCAGCCGACCGAGAGTCCGGCCGTCGGATAGAGCACGGAGGTGTCGACGCCACCGCGGTCCAGCGCCTCCAGCCACGCCTTCGCGTCCGATCCGCGCTCGCCGAGCGTGCCGCGGACCGAGCGGTCCCATCCGTCGGTGGGGTAGTACGCGCGCGCGCCCTTGTTCGAGCCGAAGTCGCGGTACGCCGGATCGATGTAGCGCGCGAGCTGCTCGTTGGACTCGGTGACGTGCCCGTCCCCGTCGATGATCCCCGCCGTCGTCATGGCCGCCTCCTTGGGGAGACCAAGGATACTCTGGCGAGCGATGCGTGCGTTCGTGGTCGTCAATCCCGCGGCGGGCGGTGGACGGACGGCGGGCCTCTGGCCTTCGCTCCGCGAGCGGTTCGAGGCGGCCGGCATCGAGATCGTCGCGCGGACGACCGGTGGGCCTGGCGACGCCATCGCGATCGCTCGCGGCGCCGTCGACGATGGGTGGCCGCTCGTCGTGGCCGTCGGCGGTGACGGCACCGTGAACGAGGTGGTGACCGGCGTCATGGCTGCCGGCAACACGGACGCGGCAGTCGGCATCGTGGCCACGGGACGCGGGCGTGACGTGTGCCGCAACCTCGGTCTCGCCCGCGACCCGGTCGCGGCCGTCGGACGACTCGGGTCCGGCGACGACGTCCGCGTCGACGCCGGCGTGCTCACGAGAGGCGACGGCCGCACCCACTACTTCATCAACGCCGCCGGCATCGGCTTCGACGCGGCGGTCGCCGCGCGCACGGCGCAGACGCGCGGCGGGCGGCTCCCGTACCTGCGCGCGACCGTCGCGGCCCTGGCCGCACATGACCCCGTGACGCTGACGCTCGGCCTCGACGGGCGGTCGCGCACGAAGCGCGTGACCGCCGTGATGATCGCCAACGGCGCTCACATTGGCGGCGGGATGAACGTCGCTCCGGGCGCGGATCCGACGGATGGGCGCCTCGACGTCGTCGTCATCGGCGCGAAGTCGCGCGCGGGGCTACTCGCGTGGCTGCCCACGCTCTACTGGGGCGGGCACGTCCGATCGAAAGACGTGACGGTGACTCGCGCGTCGACCGTCACCATCGACGCGACGCCGCCGGCGCCCGTGCACGTGGACGGCGAGCCACTGGGAACCACACCGGTGACGATTTCGATCCGGCCGCGCGCGTTGCGCGTGCGGCGGTAGGGCGCGTATTTCAGGGCGGCGTGAAGCCTCCGTTCGGATCGTGGCAGGTCATCGGTCAGGCCGTTCCACAGCACCTCTTGGCCTTGCGGCCGCTGCCGCACGAACACCTCGCATCATGACGAAGACCGCGGCCGTGCCGTACGCGAAGGACGGCACCCGCGTGAACTCCGTGCATCCCGGCATCATGCCGCCGATGCGCACGTCGACGGCGTCCGCGGATCCGGAGTCCGACGAGGCGTCCTACATCACCGGCACCGAGCTCGTTGTCGACGGCGGCTTTCTGGCGGCGTAGCGCGGCGGGTTCCGTATGACGGGCGGTCATGCGTCCGCGATTCTCCGGGCTCTGGCGGCAACCCGAGTTCCTGACGTTCTGGGCCGCGTCGGCGATCTCCGACGTCGGCACGCAGGTCTCGATGCTCGCGCTGCCCTTGATCGCCGCGCTCACGCTCGACGCGACGCCATGGCAGATGGGTCTGCTCGCCGCCGCCGGCACGGCGCCGACCCTGCTGGTCGGTCTCTTCGCCGGCGTGTGGGTCGATCGGCTCCGACGGCGTCCGGTCATGATCGCCGCGGACATCGGTCGCGCGGCGCTCCTCGCGACGATTCCGCTCGCCGCCGCGGCCTCCGTGTCGCGCATCGAGGTGCTCTACGCCGTCGCGCTGTCGATCGGCGCGCTCAACGTCCTGTTCGACGTGGCGTTCTACGCGTACATCCCGTCGCTCGTCTCTCGCGATCGCCTCGTCGAGGCGAACTCGAAGATCGAAACGACGTCGGCGCTCGCCCAGGTGACCGGACCGGGCGCGGGCGGCGCGCTCGTGGCCACGCTCGGCGGGCCCGTCGCGATGTTGATCGACGCGCTGTCGTTCCTGCTCTCGGCGGTCTTCACCCGGCGGATCCGCGTGAGCGAGCCGGCGCCACAGCGCGACGCGCGCGAGGGCGTGTTCGAGGAGATCCGTGAAGGCCTGTCCGTCGTCGCGCGCCATCCGATCCTGCGCGTGCTCGGCGGCTGCTCGGCGACGAGGGGCCTCTTCGGGCGCATGTTCCTCGCGGTCTACATCCTCTTCATGACGCGCGATCTCGGGCTCGGCGCCGTCGGCGTCGGTCTCGTGCTCGCGACCGGCGGAGTCGGCTCGCTGGCCGGCGCGCTCGTGGCCGAGCGGGCCGCGCGACGGTTCGGACCCGGTCCGACGATGATCGGCGCGCAGCTCCTGTTCGGTGTGACCGGACTCGCCGTACCGCTCGCGGTGCTCGTGCCGCGCTTCGCGCTCGAGCTCGTCGTGGCGTCGGAGTTCGCGCAGTGGATGACGCTGCTCGTCTACTCCATCAACGCCGTCAGCGCGCGACAGGCGCTCACGCCCGACCGGCTGCTCGGACGCGTGAATGCCACGATGCGGTTCGCCGCGGGCGGCGCGCTCCCGATCGGCTCGCTGCTCGGCGGCGCCGTCGGCGGGATGATCGGGCTGCCGCTCACGCTCGTCGTCGCGGAGCTCGGCATGCTGCTCGCGTCGCTGCGGCTGCTGCTGTCGCCGGTGCGGAGACTTCGGACGCTCGACGCCACGGGGAGAGCGGCGCCCGCGCCGGCGCTCGGCCGACACTTCTAAAGCCATATCAGGCAAAGGGAGTTCTAGTTTCCGGTCGGGATGACAAGTCGGTCGCAGAGAAGGAGCCGATTGGCAAGGCTTGCCTTGAGTATCTTCGAGGCGTAGATCGCATCGGAGACGATGACTGGGTCTCCGAAGTTCGGCCAGATCGAGAGATCTGTGCAAAGAAGAACGTTCTCTGGCTGTGACATGAACGAGTTTTGCCGGCGCAATCCTAGTCCGCGGGGGAGGCAGAGAGGAGCGCGCCGTCAGGCGCGCGACGACCGCCGGAAGGGGGACGCAGTCCCCCTCCGGGTCAGAACCGGCGGCGGCCGCCCATCGCGCGCTTGCGCAGGCGGAGCGACTTCGGCGTGACCTCGAGCAGCTCGTCCTCGCGGATCCACTCGAGGCACTGCTCGAGGTTGAAGATGCGCGGCGGTGTCAGCCGGATGCTCTCGTCGGCCGACGACGCGCGCATGTTGGTGAGCTTCTTTTCCTTCGTGATGTTCACGTCGAGGTCGTTGTCCCGCGAGTTCTCGCCGACGATCTGGCCCTCGTACACCTGCTCGCCCGGGGCGATGAACATCACGCCCCGCGCCTGGAGGTTGTCGATGGCGTAGCCGGTCGTGCGGCCGGCGCGGTCGGCGACGAGCGCGCCGCTCTGGCGGTGCGGAATGTCTCCCTGCCACTCGTCCCAGCCGTCGAAGATGTGGTTCAGCAGCCCGGTGCCGCGCGTGTCGGTCAGGAACTCCGTGCGATAGCCGATGAGGCCGCGCGACGGGAGGCGGTACTCGAGCCGGACGCGGCCGGTGCCGTGATTCACCATCTTCGTCATCGTGCCCTTGCGCGGCGCGACCTTCTGGGTGATCGCCCCGATGAACTCCTCGGGGATGTCGATGACGAGGTGCTCCATCGGCTCCATCGTTGTGCCGTCTTCCTGGTGCGTGATGATCTCCGGCTTGCCGACCTCGACCTCGAAGCCCTCGCGCCGCATGATCTCGATGAGGATCGCGAGCTGCAGCTCGCCACGACCGGAGACGCGGAACGTGTCGGGCGAGTCCGTCTCCTCCACGCGGATGCCGGGGTTGAGCTTCTTCTCCTTCATCAGGCGCTCGCGCAGCTGCGGGGACGTGACGTACTTGCCTTCCTTGCCCGCGAACGGCGAGACGTTGGCGGAGAAGAGCATCGACACCGTCGGCTCGTCGATGCGGATGAGCGGCAGCGCCACCGGGCTCTCGAGCGCGGCGACCGTCTCGCCGATGTCGATGTTCTCGATGCCGGCGATCGCCACGATCTCGCCCGCGCGCGCCTCCTGGATCTCGATGCGCTTCAGGCCCTCGTAGCCGTAGAGCACCGTGACCTTCGCCTGCTCCGTGGAGCCGTCGCGGTGGACCACCGAGATCCGCTCCGCCTGCTTCACCGTGCCGTTGACGATGCGCCCGATGACGAGCCGCCCGACGTAGTCGTCCCAGTCGAGCATCGTCACGCGGAACTGGAGGCCGACCGCGTCGTCGAAGCGCGGCGGCGGGACGGTCTTGAGGATCGTCTCGAACAGCGGCTCGAGGGTCGTGCCCTGGATCTTGAGGTCGGTCGTCGCCGTCCCCGTCCGCGCGTTGGTGTAGAGCACGGGGAACTCGAGCTGATCCTCGGAGGCGTCGAGATCGATGAAGAGGTCGTACACCTCGTCGAGCACTTCCGCCGGTCGCGCGTCGCCGCGGTCGATCTTGTTGATGACGACGATCGGCGGCAGCCCGGCCTCGAGCGCCTTCTTCAGCACGAACCGCGTCTGCGGCAGCGGCCCCTCGGCGGCGTCGACCAGCAGCAGGACGCCGTCGACCAGCGTGAGCGTGCGCTCGACCTCGGAGCCGAAGTCGGCGTGGCCCGGGGTGTCGACGATGTTGATGTGGACGTCACGGTAGTTCACGGCCGTGTTCTTGGCCATGATCGTGATGCCCTTCTCGCGCTCGAGGTCCATCGAGTCCATGATCCGTTCGGCGACGGCCTGGTTCTCGCGGAAGAGCCCCGACTGCCACAGCATCGCGTCGACGAGGGTGGTCTTGCCGTGGTCGACGTGAGCGATGATGGCGATGTTGCGGATCGATTCGCGCTGCTGCATCGAGCCACTGTACCACGCGAACTGTATTGTTTCCGCGGCATTGACGCCCATTCGGGCAGTTCCTACACTCGCGGCATGGGCCACTTCTACGTGCGCGGTACCCTCACAGGGCCGACGGGCGTCAGCGAGTCCCTGGATCTTTTCGTCGATACCGGCTCGACCCTGATCGTGCTCCCAACCCACGTCGCCGAACGTCTCCAGCTCCGTCCGGCCGAGCTCTGCACGGTCGAGCTGGCCGACGGCAGCGAGGCGTCATGGCCGCTCGCCGACATTCGCGTCGCGCTGGAGGGGCGAGAGGCGCCGACGCTGTGTCTCATCGCGGATCACGGCGAGCCGCTTCTCGGCGTGGTGGCGTTGGAAAGTCTGCGTCTCGGCGTCGATCCCGTTCGGCGCCGCCTGGCTCCGACGCGTGCGTTCGCGAAGCCGACCCTGCAGAGTCAGCTCGCGCCGGCGCCCGCGTAATTCAGGCGATGGGCAACTTTCACGTGGTCGCGGACCTGACCGGGCCGACAGGCGTCACCGAAAGCTCGGTGCCCGCCTCTGTCGCGGAACGGCTGGAGCTCAGGCCCACTCGCATCGTTTCGATACGCATCGCCGGAGGACCGAGAGAACGGTGGCCACTCGCGTCCGTCCGACTGTCGCTCGGCGACAACGAGGTCGTGACACCGTGCCTCATCGTGCCCGCCGGCGCCGCGCTCCTCGGCGCCGTCGCGCTGGAGTCGCTGCTGCTCGCCGTCGATCCCCTCGCGAAACGGCTCGTACCGACCGACGGCTATACCATGGGCGCCCCGCGCAGCGTCGTATACTGACGGCCACTCACCCCGCCGGAGGTTCCTGATGCGATTCGCATTCATCGTGCTGCTCGCCGTCCTCGCTCCGTGCGCCGTCGCCGACGCGCAGGGGGGCAAGGCACCCACGCTCGTCATGACCATGGAGAAGGGCGGCCAGGTCACCATCGAGCTCTGGCCCGACGTCGCGCCGAACCACGTGAAGAACTTCGTCGACCTGTCGAAGCAAGGCTTCTACGACGGCCAGCGCGTGCATCGCGTCGAGCCGAAGTTCGTCGTGCAGTTCGGAGACCCCGCCTCGAAGACCAAGCCCATGGACGATCCCGCGATGGGCAGCGGCGGATCCGGCAAGACGCTCAAGGCCGAGTTCAACAAGAAGCCGTTCGACCGCGGCGTGCTCGGCATGGCGCGCACGAACGATCCCGATTCGGCGTCGAGCCAGGTCTACCTGATGCTCGGCGACGCGCACTTCCTCAACGGCCAGTACACGGCGTTCGGCAAGGTGACGAAGGGCATGGAGGTCGTCGACAAGATCAAGGTCGGCGACCGCATCAAATCCATCACGGCGCAGTAGAGGACTCCCACCATGGCGCAGACGGCCCGCATCACGCTCGACAACGGCAGCGCGATCGACATCGAGTTCTATCCGAAGGACGCGGCGAAGACCGTCGACAACTTCGTGAAGCTCGCGAAGCAGGGGTTCTACAACGGACTGACATTCCACCGCGTCGTCCCCAACTTCGTCGCGCAGGGCGGATGTCCGAAGGGCGACGGCACCGGGGGGCCGGGCTGGACGGTCCCCGCGGAGTTCAACGCGCGCCCGCACGTGCGCGGCACCGTCGCGATGGCGCGCAGCCAGCACCCGGATTCGGCCGGCAGCCAGTTCTACATCTGCTACGGCCCCACGCCGCACCTCGACCGCAACTACACGGTGTTCGGCCGGGTCACGAGCGGGATGGAGCACGTCGACACGATCAAGCAGGGCGACAAGATGCAGACGGTCGAGATCCAGGAAAGCTGAGCCCATGGCCTGGACGCTCCTCATCAAGAACGGCTCGGTGATCGACGGCACGGGCGCGGCGGCACGTCCGGCCGACGTGGCGCTCGACGGCGATCGCATCGCGGCGGTCGGTCCGGGCCTGCGCGGCGAGGCGGCGCGCACGCTCGACGCCGCGGGGCACGTCGTCGCGCCGGGCTTCATCGACGCGCATTCGCACTCCGACCTCTTCTACTTCGCGTGCCCGTCGGCGGAGTCGAAGGTGCGCCAGGGTGTGACGACGGAAGTCGTCGGCATGTGCTCGTTCTCCCAGGCGCCCGTCCGGCCCGGCGAGGAGCAGACCGTTCGCGGATGGGCCGGCGGCATCGTAGGCTCCGACATCTACCTGGATCTCCGCTGGCAGACGTTCGGGCAGTACCTCGACGCGCTCGCGTCGGTGCGGCCCGCGGTGAACATCGCGCACCTCGCCGGCCACGGCGCGCTGCGCATCGCCGCGATGGCGTTCGAGAACCGTCCCGCCGGCGCCGACGACATCAAGGAGATGGACCGCCTGCTCGGCGAAGCCATGGATGCCGGCGCGTTCGGCTTCTCGACCGGCCTCGTCTACGCGCCCAGCGCGTACGCGAACACCGAGGAGCTGATCGCGCTGGCGAAGGCGATGCGCGCGCGCAACGGGCTTTACTTCTCGCACATCCGCGGCGAGTCCTCGATGCTGCTCGACTCGATCGCGGAAGCGATCCGCATCGGCGAAGAGGGCGGCGTCGGCGTCCAGGTCTCGCACGTGAAGGCCTCGGGCAAGGAGAACTGGCCGAAGATCGACGCCGCGCTGCGCATGATCGAGGACGGCAAGGCGCGCGGCGTCGACGTGCTCGGCGACGTCTACCCATACAACGCCGGCAGCACGAAGCTCGACAACCTCATGCCGGCGTGGGCGCAGGCCGGCGGCATCGACAAGCTCTTGGAGCGCCTCGCCGACCGCGCCGCGCGGCGCAAGATCGCCGAGGAGTGTCTGATCGACGGCGAGCGCTGGGGCACGGTCTCGCAGGGCGGGATCGGCTTCGACCAGATCTTCATCTCGATGTGCAAGCGGCGCGAGCTCGAGGGCCTCAACCTCGCGCAGATCGCGCGGCAATCGGGCATCGCGCCGGTCGACACGCTCTTCAACCTGCTCCTCGAGCAGAAGTGCACGGTCGGCATGGTGAGCTTCTCCCAGAGCATCGAGAACGTGGCGAAGGTCATCGCGCATCCGTCGCTGATGATCGGCTCGGACTCGATCCCGCTGTTCGAGGGTGACGCGGACAAGCCCGGCAAGCCGCATCCGCGCACGTACGGCACGTTCCCGCGCGTGCTCGGAGAGTACGCGCGCGATCGCGGGCTGATCTCGATGGAGACGGCCGTCCACAAGATGACGGGGATGGCCGCGCAGCGGCTTCGCCTGAAGGACCGCGGTGTGCTGCGCGAAGGCCTCGCCGCCGACGTCACGATCTTCGATCCGACGACCGTCAAGGACGAGGCGACGTTCCCCGACCCGCACCGCTATCCCGCCGGCATCCCGTACGTGATCGTCAACGGTGCGGTCGTCGTCGATGCCGGCCGGATGACCGCCGAGCGCGCCGGGCGAATTCTCCGGCGCCCCACGTAGGAGTCGCTGATGCCCACCGTGAGGCTGCGAAAGGCGTCCGAGTACCCGGAGTCAGCGCAGAAGCTCTTCGCGCTGTCCAAGCAGTGGTTCAACCACGACTTCGTCGAGCCGCCGGCGATGAGCCGCGTGATGGCGTGGGATCCGGCGTTCGGCGGTCCGCACGGCCGCGCGATGAAGCGCGCGATGGCGCCGGGCGAGTTCACCCGCGCCGAGAAGGAGATGGTCGCCGCGGTCGTCAGCGGCGTGAACGCCTGCGAGTACTGAGTCAAGGCGCACACTGCAGCCGGGAAGCTGCAGGGGATGACGGGCGACGCGGCGTGGTACGAGGCCGCGATGGTCGTCGGGATCACGAACGCGCTGAACGTCGTTGCCGACGGTCTCACCGAAGCGCGCGCGCTCGGCGCCGGCCTTCCCGATCCGGACGAGGCGCGCGCACCTGCCGGAGCGGCGGCGGTGTTCGCCGAGATCCGCGCGTTCTACGCGCGCACCGACGTCCCCGTCGCGTTCGGGCTCCTGGCCACCGACCCCGGCTATCTCGCCGACGTGTGGGGCGCCACGCAGCGCGCGTTCTCCGACAACCGCCTCACGCGCCGGCTGAAAGAGGCGCTGGCGTTCGCGGTGTCGCTCACCACGCGCTCCGGCTTCGGCACCGCGTTCCACCTCGGCGAGATGCGCCGTCTCGGCGTCGGCGACCGCGGGGTGATGGAAGTCCTCGGCGTGACGCAGATGTTCTCGAGCTACACGAAGATCGCGGACACGCTCCAGCTCGAGCCGGACATGGGCGACATCGCCCCGGTCGACGGCTCGCCTGCTCCCGGCTAAGGCGCGGCGTCCCGGTCCGCCAGCACCCCACAGCGCGGGTGGCGCGGGAGCACCGACGCCGGGACGTCGGGCGTGATCGGCCCGTGCAGCATCGCGCGGAGCGCCGCGCGCTTCGTCGCGCCGCTCGCCAGCACGAGCACTTCGCGCGCCGAGAGGATCGTCTGGATGCCGAGGCTCACCGCGCGTGCGCAGACATCGCCCTGGATGACCTCGTCGGTGAGGATGTAGTCGACCGTCGACGACAAGAGCTCGACCGGGCACGTCGACGTCGCGAAGTCCGCGGGCGGCTCGTGCGAGGCGATGTGAGCGTTCGGCCCGAGGCCGAGCATCACGAGATCGAGCCCGCCCGCCTCGGTGATCGCGCGCTCGTAGTCCTTGCACATCGCGGGGAGATCGGCGGCGTCGACCGCGAACGGGCGACAGCGCGCCGGCTGGACGCCGGCCCAGCTCGCGAACTCCTTCGTGATCTGACGCCAGAAGTAGCCGTCGGACGGCGCGGGAGGGCAGAGCTCGTCGACGCAGAAGACGCGCATGCGCGTGAAGTCGACGGGCGCCGACGTCTGCTGCGCCCGCATCAGCGCGTACATCCGGCGCGGGGTCCGGCGGGCACCGCCATCGCAAGCTCGGGCGTCGCGGCCACCCGGGCGCGGAAGAGCTCGGCCGCCGCCGCGGCGAGCGCGTCCGCATCCGCGTAGACGAGAAGCTTCATGCGCCGGCGCCCTCCCGCGAGGTGCCCAGCATACGCCGGCCTTGATTATGCTTTTCCGAGCATATAGAGTCTGCGGCATGCTCACGGTCGTCCGCCGCCTCGCGCTTGCCGGGCTCGCCGTGTTGGTGGTCGCCACGCTGCCTTCGCGGGCGCAGACACCCGGCCGGACCGTCATCCTCTCCACGACCACGAGCACGCAGGATGCGGGGCTCCTCGACGTGCTGGTGCCGATCTTCGAGCGCCGGAGCGGCTACACCGTGAAGACGATCTCGGTCGGCACCGGCCAGGCCCTCGCGCTCGCGGCGCGCGGCGAGGCCGACGTCACGCTCGCCCACGCCCCCGCGCTCGAGCGCAAGCACGTCGAGGACGGCAAGACGCGGAATCGCCGCCTCGTCATGTGCAACGACTTCGTCATCGTCGGCCCCGAGGCCGATCCCGCGGGCCTCAAGGGCGAGAAGAGCGCCGTGGCCGCGCTCAAGAGGATCGCCGAGAAGGGCGCGCGCTTCGTCTCGCGCGGTGACAAATCAGGCACGCACACGCTCGAGCTCGCGCTGTGGAAGCAGGCGGGCCTGACGCCGGCGGCGCCCTGGTACATCGAATCCGGCCAGGGGATGGGCGCGACGCTCGGCATCGCCGACGATCGCGGCGCGTACACGATCACGGACCGCGCGACGGCGCTCGCGTTCGCGAGGCGCGTCAAGCTCAGGGCGATGGTCGAGGGCGACAAGCCGCTCCTCAACATCTATTCCGTGATGGAGGTCAACCCCGCGAACGGACCGCGGGTGAACGCGGCGGGCGGCAAGGCGTTCGCCGACTTCATGCTCGCGCCCGAGACCCAGGCCGTCATCAGGACGTTCGGCGTCGACAAGTACGGCCAGGCGCTGTTCGTGCCGATCGGCGGCAAGACCGACGAGGACGTCAAGTAGCGTGGACGTCCTCGTCGGCGGCGTCGTCGAGGCGCTCCGGCTTCTCGTCACGGGCGACGCCGAGGTGTGGGCGATCCTCCGTCTCTCGCTGCTGGTTTCGGCGTCCGGCACCGCGATCGCGCTGCTGCTCGCGATTCCCGCGGGCGCGGCGCTCGCGCTCACGCGGTTCCGCGGCCGTCAGCTCCTCGTCAGCCTCGTCAACACCGGCATGGGATTGCCGCCCGTGGTCGTGGGCCTCTTCGTCACGATCCTGCTCTGGCGCAGCGGACCGTTCGGCGCGTGGGAGATCCTCTACACGCCGGCCGCCATCGTCATCGCGCAGGCGGTGATCGCGGCGCCGATCGTCACGGGCATCACGCTCGCGGCCGTGCAGTCGGTGCCGTCGGCATTTCGTCTCCAGCTCCTCGGCCTCGGCGCCTCCCGGCTGCAGATGACGTGGATGGTGCTGCGCGAGGCGCGCCTGCCGATGCTGGCGGCGGTCATGGCGGGGTTCGGCGGCGTCATCTCGGAGATCGGCGCGTCGATGATGGTCGGCGGCAACATCAAGGGCTCGACGCGCACGCTCACGACGGCGATGGTGCTGGAGACGGGCAAGGGCAACTTCGACATCGCGATCGCGCTGTCGATCCTGCTCCTCACGCTGGTCTTCCTCGTGAACTGGGCGCTCACCGCCGTCCAGCAGCGCGGATAATGACCGCCATGCGGGTCCTCGTCGCGCTGACGCTGGTGCTGACGGCGACGGTGACCCCGGCCGCGGCACAGGAGCTCACGCTCTCGGTGGCGATCAGCATGAAGGAGGCGGCGGACGAGGTCGGCCGGCTCTTCACGAAGGCGCATCCCGGCGTCACGCTGCGCTTCAACGTCGGCGCGTCGGGCGAGCTGCAGAAGCAGATCGAGGCGGGTGCGCCGGTGGACGTGTTCATCTCCGCGGCCGCGCGCCAGATGGACGAGCTCGAGGCGAAGCGACTGATCGTGGGACCGACCCGCCGCGCGTTCGCGCGCAACGTGCTCGTCGCGATCGCGCCCGCGGACAGCACGCACGATCTCGCGCGCGCCGCGGTGCTCGGCGAGCCGCGCGTGACACGCATCGCCATCGGCAGTCCGAAGACCGTGCCGGTCGGGCAGTACACCGAGGAGAGCCTGCGCGCGCTCGGGCTCTGGGACCGCGTGCGGTCGAAGCTCGTCTTCGCCGAGAACGTGCGCCAGGTGCTCGAGTACGTGAACCGGGGCGAGGTCGAGGTCGGATTCGTCTACGCGACCGACGCCGCGACGCGCACGGGCCGCGTGAAGGAAGTCTTCCGCCCGGCCGAGGACACGTATCGTCCGATCGTCTACCCGGTCGCGGTGATCGCGGCCGCACGCCAGCGTGCCCTCGCCGGCGCCTTCGTCGATCTGCTCGCCGGCGCGGAAGGTCAGGCCGTGCTGCGACGTGTCGGGTTCGCGCCGGCGCCGCCGGGCTCACGGTAGCCGCCACCGGAGCGCCTCCCGCACTTATATAGTGGTGGACGCCTCATGACCGCGGAGAGCCTGAGCGCGCTGTCGCTGTCGATTCGCGTCGCGGTGTTCGCCACCGCGCTGAACGCGCTCATCGGCATCCCGCTCGCGTACGTGCTCGCGAGGCGGCAATTTCTCGGCAAGACCGCCGTCGATCTCCTCGTCACGCTGCCGCTCGTGCTGCCGCCCACGGTCACCGGCTTCTACCTGATCGTGCTGCTCGGCCGCCGCGGCTGGCTCGGCGGGCCGCTCTACGAGGCGACCGGGTGGTCGATCACGTTCACGTGGTACGCCGCGGTCGTCGCGGCGACGGTGATGGCGCTGCCGCTGCTCGTCCGGACGGCGCGCGCCGCGATCGAGTCGGTCGATCGCGACCTCGAGCGCGCCGCGCACACGCTCGGCCGCTCGGAGTGGCGCGCGGCGCTCGAAGTCACGCTGCCGCTCGCGCGCAACGGCATCATCGCCGGCCTCGTGCTCGCGTTCGCTCGCGCGCTGGGCGAATTCGGCGCCACGCTCATGCTCGCCGGCAACATCCCGGGCCGCACGGCCACGGTGCCGCTGTCGATCTACACCGCGGTGCAGACGGGCGAGAGCGGCGAGGCGCTCGGCCTGGTCGCGACCCTCACGGTGCTCTCGTGCGTGGTGCTCGTCGTCGCCGGGCGTCTCGGAGCGCGGGCGACGTGACGGCACGTCTCGACGTCGACCTCGAGAAGCAGCTTCCCGGCTTCGATCTTCAGGTCCGCTGGACGGCGGGAGACGGCATCGCGGTGCTCTTCGGACCGTCCGGCGCCGGCAAGTCGCTGACGCTCGCCTGTCTCGCGGGTCTCGTGCGTCCCGACGCGGGGCGCATCGTCGTCGACGGTCGAGTGCTGTTCGACGCCGCGACGGGCGTCGACCTTCCGCCGCAGCGACGGCGCGTCGGCTACGTCTTCCAGGGTTACGCGCTGTTCCCGCATCTCAGCGTCGCGGACAACATCGGCTTCGGCCTGCGCGACCGGCCGCGCGCGGAGCGGACGCGGCGCGTCGCCGAGGTCGTCGAGCGCCTGGGCCTCGGCGGTCTCGAAGCGCGCCGGCCCGCGGAGCTCTCGGGCGGTCAGCGCCAGCGGGTCGCACTCGGCCGCGCGCTCGCGATCGATCCCGCGCTGCTGCTGCTCGACGAGCCGCTCTCGGCGCTCGACCTGCCGCTGCGCCGCGCGCTGCGCGACGAGCTGCGCGCCACGCTCGCGGACCTGCGCATGGCGGCGGTCGTGGTGACGCACGACTTCACGGAAGCGTATCGCCTCGGCGACCGCATCGTCGTGTACGACCGCGGCCGCGTGGTGCAGACGGCGCCGCGCTCGGAGCTCTTGTGGCAGCCCGCGTCGGAAGCGGTCGCGCGCATCATGGCGATCCCGAACGTGCTGCGCGGCACGGTCGTGAAGGCGACGCCGGATCGCATCCAGCTCCGGTGGCGCGGCCAGCTCCTCGAAGCGGTGAACTCACCGGCGCGCGCGTACCTGCCGGCGCCCGACACGCCGCTCGCGTTCTTCATCCGCCCCGAGTACGTGCGCCTGATCCGGAAGGATCGCGGGCTCGCCGACCCGTCCCACCACATGAACGTGATGCACGGCACGGTCGTGGAGGAAGCGGACTTCGGCACCACGTGGCTGCTGCGCCTCCGCCTCGACGAGCCCGGCGCGCCGGCGCAAGGCGCGTACGACCTCGAGGTCGAAGTGCCGCACCTCGTGTACGAGATCCTCGAGATCGACCGCGACCGGCACTGGGAGTTTTCCATCCACCGCGGCTCGATCCACGTGCTGCCCGGCTAGGTATACTCCCGCCATGGCCGACGAGATCCATATCCAGTTCACCCGCTTCTCCGCGTTCTACTCGCCGCTCATCGCCACCATCGCCGGCGGGTTCCTGCAGGAGGAGGGCTTCGCGCCGAGGCACTCCGTCGCCCCGCCCGGGAAGTCCGCGATCGATGGCGTGGTGAACGGCACCGTGCACGTCTGCCAGTCCGCGCCGTCCCAGGGCTTCGGCCCGCTGGAGAAGGGGCAGAAGCCGCCGGTCGTGCACTTCGCGCAGATCAACGAGACGGACGGGTTCTTCCTCACGGGGCGCGCGCCGGATCCCTCGTTCACGTGGGGCACGCTGCGCGGCAAGCGCGTCCTCGTCGACCACGGCGGCCAGCCGCTCGTGATGTTCAAGTACGCGTGTCACCGGCGCGGCCTCGACTTCGGCGCGGTCGCCGCCGTGAACGTGCCGAGCGCCGCGATGGACGAGGCGTTCCGCAAGGGCGAGGGCGACTACATCCACCAGCAGGGCCCGGCGCCGCAGCAGCTCGAGCACGACCGCGCCGGGCACATCGTCGCGTCGGTGGGCCAGGCGATCGGCCCCTGCGCGTTCTCGAGCCTGGCGACGACGCGCGAGTGGCTGAAGACCGACGCGGCGAAGCGCTTCACGCGCGCCTATCGCAGGGCGCGCGCGTGGCTGCTCGCGACGCCCGCGGCGGAAGTCGCGGCGAAGGAGGCGTCGTTCTTCCCGGAGATCGACCGCGCGGTGCTGACGGCGACGATCGCGTACTACCAGAAGCTCGGGTGCTGGACGCCGCACGTCGAGATCACGCGCCCGGCGTTCGAGGCGACGCTCGACATCTTCCAGCATGCCGGCCGGATCACGAAGCGCCACGCGTACGACGACGTGGTCGCCGCGCCGCCGGCGGCCTGAACGGCGCGCATGAAGGTCGGCGTCCTGCAGTTCTTCTCGTGGTCGCGGCGGATTCCGCTGACGACCGTGTACGAGCGCGCGTTCTCGCGGATCGAGATCATGGACCAGACCGGCTACGACTGCGTCTGGCTCGCGGAGCACCACTTCAGCACGTACAGCGTGTGCCCCTCGATCAACGTGATGGCCACCCACGTCGCCGCGCGGACGCGGCACCTCCGGATCGGGATGGCCGTCTCGCTCGCCGCGTTTTACAACCCGCTCCGCCTCGCCGAGGAAGTCGCGCTGGTCGACGTACTGTCGGGCGGCCGCGTGAACTGGGGCGCGGGCCGCGGCTTCGATCGCCAGGAGTTCCAGGCGCTCGGCGTGCCGCCCGAGGAGAGCTCCGACCGCTTCCGCGAGTGCGTCGAGATCGTGCTGGCCGCGTGGCGCAACGAGCGCGTGAGCTTCGAGGGAAAGTTCTGGCGCTACGACGGTGTCGAGGTGCTGCCCAAGCCGCTGCAGGCGCCGCATCCCCCGGTCTGGCTCGCGGCGACGTCACTGGACTCGATCCGGCGCGCGGCCGAGAAAGGCTTCGACATCCTCCAGGATCCGCACGCGAGCCACGCGATGATCGGCGAGAAGCGCGCGCTGTACTACGAGACGCTCCGCGCGCACGGCTTCCCGACCGAGGGCCGCGTGATCCCGACCGCTCGCCTGCTCGCCGTGGGCGACAGCGACGAGGAAGCGCGCGAGGTCGCGCGGGCCGGGGCCTCGTGGACCGTGGGCGCCTACGCGAATCCGAGCACGCGTACGGGCCCGCCCGCGCCGCACCACCTCGTGCCCGGCGATCCGGTCGAGCGCTACATGAACGACGTCATCATCCACGGCACGCCCGACCGCGTGCTCGACACCATCGCCGAGCTCCGCGAGACGATCGGCCTCGACTACCTGATGTGCGCGCCGCTGAGTCACAAGAGCTTCATGCTGTTCACGGACAAGGTCCTGCCGAAGCTCATCTAAGGAGAACACCCGTGCGACGATTCGAGATGATCCTGCCAAGCAGTGTCGACGAGTGCGTGAAGGCGCTCGCCACGCACGGCGCCGGCGCCAAGACGGTGGCCGGAGGCACCGACCTCCTGCCCCAGATGAAGAACGGGCTCGTGAAGCCCGCGGTCGTGGTCGACCTCGGCGGGATCGCCGCGCTCAAGGGCGTGACCAACGGCGCGGGGCTCCGTGTCGGCGCCTGCGCCACCGCGCGGGAGCTCGAGCTGCATCCGGAGGTCCGGAAGCGCTACACCGCGCTGGCGGACGGCGCCGCGCTCGTCGGCTCCGTGCAGGTGCGCAACCTCGCCACCGTCGGCGGCAACCTCTGCAACGCCGCGCCGTCGGCCGACATGGCGCCGCCGCTCATGGCGCTCGAAGCCGAGGCGGTGATCGCGGGCCCGAAGGGCGAGCGGCGCGTGCCGCTGAGCGCGTTCTTCACGGGCGTCCGCCAGACCGTGCTCGGCGCGGACGAGCTGCTCGTCGCGCTCGTGATGCCCGCGCCGCCCGTCCCGCCGGAGGCGGGCCTGTATGTCAGCGGCGGCTCGTACATCCGCCACACGCCGCGGCGCGAGCTCGACATCGCCGTGGTCGGCGTCGCCTCGCAGGTGACCGTGCAGAACGGCCGCTGCGTGAAGGCGCGCATCGCGCTGGCGTCCGTCGCGCCGACGCCCGTGCACGCCACGGCCGCGGAGCGCGCGCTCGAAGGCCAGCCGCTCACGCCCGAGCGCATCGAGCAGGCCGCCGGTCTCGCCGTCGAGGCCGCGAAGCCGATCAGCGACCAGCGAGGCTCCGCCGACTTTCGGAGACACCTCGTGCGTGTCCTCACCCGTCGAACCCTCACCGCCGCGCTCGCGCGCGCGCGCGCATAGTCCGGAGGCCATCGTGCCGAAGCAGATCCTCAGCTTCACCGTGAACGGCGACAAGGTGGACCTCCTCGTTCCGCCCTACGTCACGCTGCTCGACGCGCTTCGCGACGAGGCGGGCCTCACCGGGCCGAAGGAAGGCTGCGGCACGGGCGACTGTGGTGCCTGCACCGTGCACCTCGACGGCAAGCCCGTGGCGAGCTGTCTCGTGCTGGCGCTGCAGGCGCGCGGGCGCTCGGTGCGGACGATCGAGGGGCTCGGCACGGCGACCGCGCTGCATCCGCTGCAGGACGCGTTCGTCCGCCACGGCGTGCCGCAGTGCGGGTTCTGCATCCCGGGCGTGCTGATGGCCGCGGCCGCGCTGCTCGAGGAGCATGCCGCGCCGACCGAGGAGCAGATCCGCTACGGCATCGCCGGCAACCTCTGCCGCTGCACGGGCTACACGAAAATGGTCGCGGCGATCACGGAAGCCGCGGGAATGATCAAGAAGGGAGCTGCGCGATGAGCGTGATGAAGACCACGCGTGACGTCAAGGGAGTCGGCCTCTCGATCCCGCGCCCCGACGGGCCCGACAAGGTGACGGGCAAGGTCCAGTACGTCGCCGACATCACGCCGCGCGGCCTGCTCCACGCCAAGCTCCTGCGCAGCCCGCACGCGCACGCGAAGATCGTGCGGATCGACGTGAGCAAGGCGCGCGCGCTGCCCGGCGTCCGCGCCGTCCTGACCGCCGCCGACATTCCCGAGCTCAAGGGGAAGCCGGCCTCGCGTGCGCATGCCGTGCTCGCCATCGACCGTGTCGTCTTCGCCGGCCAGCCGGTCGCGGCGGTGGCCGCCGACGAGGTCGCGATCGCCGAAGAAGCGCTCGATCTCATCGACGTGCAGTACGAAGTCCTGCCGGCCTCGGTCGATCCGCTGCAGGCGATGAAGCCCGGCGCGCCGCCGGTCGCCGAGCTCGGCACGGAAGCCGACCTCAGCGAAGCGATGGCGCACTCGGCCGTCGCGATGGCGAAGGGCGAGACGCCGACCAAGGCCGTGAACGTCAGCCAGACGGCGCACGTGAAGCGCGGCGACGTCGCGAAAGGCTTCGCGGAGTCCGACGTCGTCCTGGAACACACCTACCGCGTGCCGATGGTCCATCAGGGCTACATCGAGCCGCACGCGGTGCTCGCCGAATGGGACCGCTCGGGCAACCTCACGTTGTGGGCGAGCACGCAGGGCTCGTTCAACACACGCAGCGAAGTGGCGGACGTGCTCGGCCTCGAGGAGAACCGCATCAAGGTGATCCCCGTCGAGTGCGGCGGCGGCTTCGGCGGCAAGATCCGCGCGCTGTGCGAGCCGATCACCGCGATCCTCGCGCGCGTCACCGCGCGGCCCGTGCGCTACGTGATGACGCGGCGGGAAGAGCTCGAGGCGGGCATGCCCGCGCCGCAGGTCATCATCCGTCTCAAGACCGGCGTGAAGAAGGACGGCACGCTCATGGCGCTCGAGGGCGAGACCGTGCTCGAGTCCGGCGCGTTCTCCGGCACCGTGCTCGCCGTGAGCGCGGTGTTCCTCGGCAGCCTCTACAAGTGGCCCGCGTTCGACATCAAGGGCTCCGAGGTGCTCACGCACAAGCCGAGCGTCGCGGCGTATCGCGCGCCGGTGGCGCCGCAGAGCATCTTCGCGATCGACTCGCAGATGGACGCGCTCGCGCGCGCGCTGAACATCGATCCGGTCGCATTCCGCGCGCGCCATCTCTCGAAGCCCGGCGATCCCATGGCCAACAACCAGCCGTGGGCGAGCATGGGCGCGCCCGAGGTGCTGCAGAAGGCCGGCGCGCATCGCGTGTGGAAGGAGCGCGAGGCGTGGAAGAAGGGTGCGAAGCCCGGCACCCTCCGCGGCGTCGGCCTCTCGCTCGGCGGCTGGCTCGGCGGTCTGCAGCCCACCGGCGCGAGCGTGAAGCTGAATCCCGACGGCACGCTGAGCGTGCTCACGGGCCAGGTGGACATCGCGGGGACGAACATCGCGCTCGCGCAGATCGCGGCCACCGCGTACGGCGTCGACATCGACAAGGTGAAGATCACCACGGGCGATACGGACGTCGCGCCGGTCACCGGTCTCAGCGCCGGAAGCAAGACCGTCTATACCGTCGGCGTGGCGGTGCTGCAGGCCGCGCAGGCGGCGCGCAAGCAGACGTTCGAGATCGCCGCGGCGGAGCTCGAAGCGGCGGTCGACGACCTCGAGCTGGTCGACGGCAAGATCGTCGTGCGCGGCGTGCCGGGAAAGGGCGTCACGCTCCAGTCGATCGGCAAGAAGGGCAACCTCTACATGTCGAAGGTCGAGCCCGTGATCGCCTCGTCGCATCCCGCCTTCAGCCAGCAGGCGCCGGCGTTCGCGTCGCAGATCGCGCGCATCGAGCTCGATCCCGACACGGGCGAGGTGACGCTGAAGGACTTCGTGATCGTCCAGGACGTCGGCAAGGCGATCAACCCGCTCGCCGTCGAAGGGCAGATGCAGGGCGGCGCGGTGCAGAGCCTCGGCATGGCGCTCACCGAAGGGCTCGTGTACGACGACCAGGGGCGGCTCACCAACCCGAGCCTGCTCGACTATCGCAAGCTGACCGCGGCCGATCTGCCGAACCTCGAGACCGTGATCGTCGAGGTGCCGTCGCCCGCCGGACCGTTCGGCGCGCGCGGCGTCGGCGAGCCGCCGATCATCCCGGCGCCGGCCGCGATCGCCAACGCGATCGCCGACGCGACGGGAGTCCGGCTCACCGAGGCGCCGCTCACGCCCGAGCGGATCGCGCTGGCGCTCGCGCGCCGCGGCGCCGGGTAGGACATGTCGGAGAAACGGCACTCGCCGAGGGGGTGGGGGGTGCCGAGGGGGTGGGGGGTGCGTCTCGCACCCCCCATGTGGTTCAAAGTGCGCGCCTGGATCACCTTCGGCGACGACGTCAAGTTCGGCGACGGCCGGGCGCGGCTGCTGGAGCTGATCGAGACGCGCGGCTCGCTCAACAAGGCGGCGGACGAGCTCGAGATGTCGTACCGCAACGCCTGGGGCTACCTGCAGGAGCTCGAGCGCGCCGCCGGCTTCAAGTTCGTCGAGCGCGCGCCGGGACGCGGGCCGCAGAGCGGCATGCGCCTGACGGCGCGCGGCAAGCGCTTCGTCGAGCGTTACCGGAAATTCCGGGTGGCGCTCGAAGCCACCGTCGACCGGCAGTTCACGAAGGTGTTCCTGCGCGCGCCACGGAGGCGCCGATCGTTCTCCGCCTGACGGGCGTCCGCGTGCGTTACCGCGACGTCGACGTGCTGGACGTCGCCGAGCTCGACGTCCGGCGTGGCGAGGTGCTCGCGATCATCGGGCCGAACGGCAGCGGGAAGTCGACGCTGCTCCGCGTGCTCGCGCTGCTCGAGCCGCCGGCCGCGGGCGAAGTGCGCGTGGACGATCGCGTCGTCGCGCCGGCGCGCGCGCTCGCCGAACGCCGCCGCATGGCGACGGTCTTCCAGCAGCCCTCGCTCGCGCGCGGCAGCGTGGAGGACAACGTCGCGCTCGGGCTTCGGTTCCGCGGCGTCGCGGCGCACGAGATCGCCGCCCGCGTCGACCGCTGGCTCGCGCGACTCCGGATCGATCACCTGCGCGATCGCTCCTCGCGCGATCTCTCGGGCGGCGAGGCCCAGCGCGTGGCGCTCGCGCGCGCGCTCGTGCTCGAGCCCGACGTGCTGCTGCTCGACGAGCCGTTCGCCGCACTCGACGCGCCGGCGCGGGCGGCGCTGATCCCGGAAGTCGGCGAGATCCTCCGCGCCGACGGCATCACCACGGTGCTCGTCACGCACGACCGTGCCGAGGCCCAGGCGCTCGCCGACCGCGTGGCGGTGCTCCTCGGTGGCCGGATCAGTCAGCTCGACGAGACCGCGCGCGTCTTCTGGGCCCCGGCGTCCGAGGAGGTCGCGCGGTTCGTGGGCGTCGAGACGATCGTCGAAGGGCAGGTGGAGAGCGCGCAGGGCGGCGTGGCGACGGTCGCGGTCGGCACGCGGCGCGTCGAGGTCGTCGCCGAGGCGTCGGCGGGCGAGCACGTCCGCGTGGCGATCCGCCCCGAGGACGTGACCCTGCTCGGCGCCGGCGAGCCGTGGCCGATCACCAGCGTCCGCAACCGGCTCGACGGCGTCGTCAGCACGGTGGTCGCCTCCACGCCGTCGGTCCGGGTGGTCGTGGATTGCGGATTCCCGCTCGTCGCCGCCCTGACGACGCGGTCCGTGAGAGAGCTGGGGCTCCGGCCGGGGGTGGCCGTCACCGCGGTCTTCAAGGCCAGCGCGGCACACCTGATTCGCTATGCCGCGGCCCGCCCTGGGTTCCTTGACACCCCCCAACGCGCGGGTCTATAACGAGCTTACCCGCAACCAGAAGTAGGGAACCGGGGGGGAGTATCGAAGAAGGACGCGCCCAAGCCAGCGACCGGGACGGTTCGCTGGCTCGTTTGTTTTCGGGACCCCGTCACCGTAGAAGGAGGCCCGCATGGATCGAGAGACGCTGATCGAGCGACTCATGGCCGAGAACGAGGAGTTCCGACGCCTCCGGCAGGAGCACCAGGAGCACGATCACGAGCTGGAGCAGCTGAAGGGAACGGCCCCGCTCTCGGCGAGTCAGCAGTGGCGGATCAGCGAGCTCAAGAAGCTGAAGCTGATGGCGAAGGACCGGATGGAGACGATCATCCGGCATTCCGCCGTCAACGCCTGACGGCCGGACTTCGTTGAGTCGAAGGCCGCGGTCGCGCCCGGGCTACCGCGGCCTTTCCCACCTCAGCCCCGACGGTAATGCCCGCATGGTGGACGTCTCCGCCAAGGCGGGGACCGCGCGCGAAGCGGTCGCGCGCGGCGTGCTGCGGATGACGCCCGCGACGCTCAAGGTGATCCGTGAAGGCAACGCGCCGAAGGGCGACGTGCTCGGTGTGGCGCGCACCGCCGGCATCCTCGCGACGAAACGGACCAGCGACCTCATTCCGCTGTGTCACCCGCTGCGGATCACGGGCGTCGACGTCTCGTTCAGCGAGAACGAGCGCCGCGGAGAGCTGACCGTCGAGGCGCGCGTGCGCACCGTCGACAAGACCGGGGTGGAGATGGAAGCGCTCACGGCGGTGAGCGTCGCGGCGCTGACCGTGTACGACATGATCAAGGCCGTGGAGAAGGGCGTGACGATCGAGCGGATCGAGCTGGTGGAGAAGGTGGGAGGCAAATCGGGCGCATGGAAGAGGCAACCGAGCGGGCGGGCGCTTGAGCGCCCGGGCGCCCGCGAGTCCAAATGAAGACAGCGCTGATTCACTCGGAGGCGTGGCGGGATTTCGACTACGGGCCGCAGCATCCGCTGCGCATGGAGCGCCTCGGGCTCACGTGGCGGTTGATGGAGGCGTTCGGCCTCACGTCGCTGCCGGGGTCGACCCTGCATCGTCCCGAGCCCGCGCCCGAGGCGGCGATCGCGCGCTATCACCATCCCGAGTACATCGCGATGCTGAAGGCGTGCAACGGCGGCGTGGTGCCGCCCGCGGCCGCGCTCTTCGGGCTGGGTCCGGGCGACAATCCGATCTTCCGCGGCGTGTGGGACTGCGCGCGCCTCGTCGGCGGAGGCTCGCTGCTCGCCGCCGATCTGATCGCGCGCGGTGAGGTGGATCGCGTGTTCCACTTCGCCGGCGGGCTCCACCACGCGGTCGACCAGCGCGCGTCCGGCTTCTGCTACGTCAACGACGCCGTGCTCGCGATCATGCGGCTGCGCGAGCGCGGGCTGCGCGTGGCCTACGTCGACATCGACGCGCATCACGGCGACGGCGTGCAGGCGGCGTTCTATCGTGATCCGAACGTGCTGACGATCTCCACGCACGAGCGCGGCGAGCGCCTCTTCCCCGGCACCGGCTTCGTCAACGAGGCGGGCGAGGGCGCGGGCGTCGGGTACTCGGTGAACCTTCCGCTCGAGGCGTACACCGACTCGGCCGTCTACCTCCCGGCCTTCGAGGAAATCGTGCCGCCGCTGCTCGACGCGTTCAAGCCGGACGTGGTCGTCGCGCAGCTCGGCGTGGACGCGCACCGCACGGATCCGCTCACCCATCTGCAGCTCGACATCCAGGGCTTCGTGGGCGCCGTGCGCCGGATCACGGAGCTCTCGCCCCAGCTCCTGGCGCTCGGCGGCGGGGGCTACGATCTCCAGAACGTCGCGCGCGGCTGGACGGCCGCGTGGGCGGCGATGAACGACGTGGAGCCGCCGAACGACCTCCCGGCGTCGTACGCGGAGACCGCGCGGTCCGCCGGCTTCCGCGCGACGACGCTGTACGACGGCCCCGTGGCAATCCCTGATGAGATTCAGGGCGCGGTGCGAGACTATGTCGGCCGCCAGCTGACGAAAGTCCGTGAAACGATCTTCCCGCACCACAGAATCTAACCGGCGGCGTCCGGGCGCCGGCGCGTCCCTCCGAGGAATCTTGATCACGTTCGAGGGCGTCGAAGGCTCCGGGAAGACGACGCAGATGGCGCGCCTGGGGCGCTGGCTCAGGGGGCGCGGTTACAAGGTCGAGCTGACCCGCGAGCCTCACGGCACCGCGCTCGGCGCCGGGGTGCGCCGTCTCTTCGAGCTCGGCCCGCGGCCGCTCGCGCAGACGTTCCTCTTCCTCGCCGCGCGCCAGCAAAACGTCGCGGAGAAGATCCGGCCGTGGCTCGCGAGCGGGCGCATCGTGCTCTGCGACCGCTACACCGACGCCACGCTCGCCTATCAAGGGTACGCGGGCGGCATCGATCCGGCCACGATCCGCGAGCTCAACGTGCGCGCGACGGGCGGCGTGCTGCCCGATCTCACGCTGCTCTTCGATCTCGACCCCGCGGAAGGCTTCCGGCGGATCGGGCGCCGCCGGCGCGATCACTTCGAGCGGCAGGCGCTCGCGTTCCACGGGCGTGTCCGGAGGGGCTACCTCGAGATCCAGCGCGCGGAGCCGAAGCGCGTGCGGATCGTCGACGCCTCGCGGACCCCCGCGGAGGTCGGCGCGCAGGCGCGCGCGATCATCGAGGAGTTCTTGCGTGCTTGAGGCACTGGCCGACCAGCCGCGCGCGGCGCAACTCCTCACGCGCGCGCTCGAGAGCGATCGCGTCGCCCACGCGTACGCCTTCATCGGTCCACCGGGAAGCGGCCGCACGTCGGCGGCGAAAGCGTTCGCCGCCGCGCTCGTCTGCGCGAAGGGCGGATGCGGGGCCTGCCGCGATTGCCGTCTGGCCGCCACAGGGCAGCATCCGGATGTCCATCTGATCGTGCCGACGCCTCCGCCGAGCAACCCGAAAGGGACGCCGCTCATCCGCCTGGATCAGATTCACGAGCTGGAGCGCAAGGCGTCGCTGCGGCCGCTGATGGCCGCGCGCAAGGTTTTCATCATCGACGACGCCGAGCGGATGACTCCCGACAGTCCGCAGGCGTTCCTCAAGACCCTCGAAGAGCCGCCGGCGCGGACGGTGATCATCATCGTGCTGCCGACGGCGCGCGCGCTGCCGGCGACCATCCTGTCGCGGTGTCAGCGTGTGCGCTTCGTGCCGCACGACGACGGCGCGGCGGCGGAGTCCGTCACCGCCGTGCTCGCGCTCCTCGAAGAGGTCCGCGCCGGGGGCGGGGAAGTGCTCCTCCGCCGGAGCCAGCGGATCGAGCGGGCAAAGGCCGAGGCCCTCGTGGACGGCCTCTGGCGCCTCGCGCGTGACCTCCTCCTCGCCGCCTCCGGAGCGCCGGCGACGCTCCTGACGGCGCCCGACCGCGGCGCCGCGATCGTCCGGGAATCCGCGCGGTGGACGACCGACGAGCTCCTCGGGGTCATCCGGCTGTGCCGGGAGGCGCGCGACGGCCTGCTGCGCAATGTCTCGCCCGGCCTTACCATGGAAGTCTTGTTGAGCCGCGTGGCCCTGCGCGCGGCCTGAGAGACGGGAAGGACGATGGACGAATATCTGATCGGGGTGCGGCTGCGCGAGCGTGCGCCCGCCGACGACTACAAGCTGGTCGACCTCTTCGCGCGCGTGGGGGATCTCGTGCTCGTCGAGACCGCGACCGAGCCGCTGGTGGGCGAGGTGCGCCGCCCGCGCCGCCCGGTCCCCGAGCACAAGCGCGATCAGCTCTACCGCCGCGTGCTTCGCCTCGCGACCGACCACGAGACGCGCGACTACCACGACCGGCGCGAGCGCGAGCAGCGCGGGATCGGCACCGCGCAGGGCCTCGCCCGCCAGCGCAACCTCGCGATGAAGGTCGTCGACGTGGAGATGCATCCCACCGCGCGCCGTGTGACCGTCTACTTCGGCGCCGACGAGCGTGTCGACTTCCGCGAGCTCGTCCGCGACCTCGCGCGCGAGTTCCGCTCGCGCGTGGAGATGCGGCAGGTCGGCGCGCGCGACACCACGCGGTTCATGGACGGCATCGGCCCGTGCGGGCGCCAGCTCTGCTGCAGCTCGCATCTGAGGAAGTTCGAGCCGATCTCCGTGAAGATGGCGAAGGCGCAGGACATGCCCCTCACGGACAACCGCTTGGTCGGCAACTGCGGCCGGCTCAAGTGCTGCCTGCTCTACGAGTTCTCGACGTACCAGGAGCTGCGCAGCTATCTGCCGCGGGTGAACACGCCCTGCCAGGCCTCGTGTGGCGGCGGCGGATGCATGACGGGCAAGGTGCGCTCGCTGCGCGTGCTCAAGCAGTCGGTGCTCGTCGGATTCCCCGACGGCACGGAGGCCGAGGTGCCGCTGGACCAGCTCACGTGGGAGGGCCGTCCGCACGTGACGCCGGAGGGGTCGCCGAACGCGTGATGGGTACGTTCTACCTCACGACCCCGATCTACTACGTGAACGACAAGCCCCACCTGGGGCACGCGTACACGACGCTCGTCGCGGACACGATGGCGCGCTACCACCGCCTCATCGGCGACGACGTCTGGCTCCTCACCGGAACCGACGAGCACGGCGACAAGGTCGCGCAGGCCGCGAACCGCGCCGGCGTGACGCCGCAGACGCTCGCCGACCAGAACTCGGCGGCGTTCCGCGAGACGTGGCGCGAGCTCGGCATCCGTTACGACGACTACATCCGCACGACCGAAGACCGTCACAAGGCCGTGGTCGTCCAGGTGCTCCAGAAGCTGTGGGACGCCGGCGAGATCTACCTCGGCCGGTACGGCGGCCACTACTGCGTCGGCTGCGAACGCTTCTACACCGAGAAGGAGATCGTCGACGGCAAGTGCCCCGACCATCTCCGCCCCCTCGAGTGGATCGAGGAGGAGAACTACTTCTTCAAGATGTCGAAGTATCAGGCGTGGCTCATCGAGCACATCGAGCGCCACCCGGACTTCGTCCGCCCCGAGCGCTATCGCAACGAGGTGCTCGGCTTCCTGCGCGATCCGCTGCAGGATCTCTCGATCAGCCGGCCGCGGCGCCGGCTCGACTGGGGCATCCCGCTGCCGTTCGACGGCGAGTACGTCACGTACGTGTGGTTCGACGCGCTGCTGAACTACGTCTCGGCGCTCGGCGGTCCCGGCGATCCGCGCTTCGAGAAGTTCTGGCCGCACGTACAGCACGTGACCGCGAAGGACATCGTGAAGGCCCACGCGATCTACTGGCCGTGCATGCTGAAGGCGGCGGGCATTCCGCTCTACCGGCACCTCAACGTGCACGGCTACTGGACGCTCGGCGGACACAAGATCTCGAAGTCCGTCGGCAACCTCGTCGAGGCGCTGGCGCTGAAGGACAAGTACGGCGTGGAGGCGGTGCGGTACTTCGTGCTGCGCGAGATGGCGTTCGGCCTCGACGCCGACTTCTCGGAAGAAGCGCTCGTCGGCCGGCTCAACGCCGACCTCGCGAACGATCTCGGCAACCTCGTCTCGCGCGCGACGACGCTGATCGTGAACCTCGCGGGCGGCAAGGTCCCGGCGGACGAGGGCGCCGCGCCGGACGAGACAGGCGAGCTGGGCCGGACCTTCGAGCGCGCCACGGCCGAGGCCGGCCGCGCCATGGAGGAGTTCGCGTCGCACCGGGCGCTCGCGGCGTACTGGGAGTTCATCGGCGCCGTGAACCGCTTCGTGGACACCACGCAACCCTGGTCGCTGGCGAAGCGCCAGGACCAGCGCGCGAAGCTGGACACGGTCCTGCACGCGCTCGCGGAGTCTCTGCGCCTCCTCGGGATCGTGCTCTCCCCGTTCCTCCCCGAAGCCACGGCGAAGATCCGCGCGGGCCTCGGCCAGACGGGCGAGCCGAAGCTCGCGGACGCCCGATGGGGCCTGATCCAGGCCGGCACGCCCGTGACGAAGGTGTCGGGCCTCTTCCCGCGGATCGACGAGAAGAAGGCGCCGCAAACTCCGGCGGTCACGGCGAAGACCGTCGGCGAGGATGCCGCGAAGATCTCGATCGACGAGTTCGGCAAGGTGGAGCTGCGCATCGCCGAGGTGCTGGCGTGCGCGCCGGTGCCCAAGTCGAAGAAGCTGCTGAAGCTCACCGTGAGCCTCGGCACCGAGGAGCGCACGATCGTCAGCGGGATCGCGGAGCACTACGCGCCGGGGGACCTCGTCGGCAAGAAGGTCGTCGTGGTGGCGAACCTCGCGCCCGCAAAGCTGATGGGCATCGAGTCGAACGGCATGGTGCTGTCCGGCGAGATCGACGGCAAGCTCGCCGTGCTCACGCTCGACCGCGACCTCGGCTCCGGCGCGAAGGTGAAATGAGCCCGCTCTCCGCCGAGCTGGAGGGGTACGTGTCGACGATCGTGGCCGCGGCCGAGCGGGACGACTCGATCGCGCGCGTGCTGCGTGAGATCTGCGCGCTCGACGGCGCCGTGCGCGGCGGCGCGCTGGACCTGGTCGGCGGCTATCTCCGCGGCGCGGGCCGGGACGTCATGCAGTGCCTCGACGCGCTCAGACGCGACGAGATCGTGCGCCGCATCGCCGAGCGCCTGGGCCCGCCCGGGTGAGCCCCGCGCTCCGGTGGCTTCGCCGCTGGGGCATCTCCTTCGCGTCGCTGACCGGCGGCCTCCTCACGCTGTTCGTCTTCCGTCGCGGACTGCCTCACGTCGCCTGGATCATCGGCTACCTGCTGATCCTCTGGCTGCTGTTCGCGCTGCTCGCGCAGGCGCGCCAGGCGCATCGCTTCGTCCGCACCGCCGTCGACTACACGGTCCAGACGCTGTACCACGGGCTCCTGCTGTTCGTGCTGCCGGCGTACTACGCGGCGTCCACGCTCACGTCCGTGAACATGCTGTTCGTCGCGGTGCTCGTGCTCCTGGTGCTGCTCGCGACGTTCGACCCCTGGTACAACGCGCTCGTCCATCCGCGGCCCTGGCTCGGCGCCCTCTTTTTCGTCGTCTCGATCTTCGCCGCGCTCAACGTCGCGCTGCCGCTCCTCGGCGTCCGGCCGTACGTCGCGCTGCTGCTGAGCGCGTGGACCTCGGTGATGGCGATCACGCCCGCGGTGCGCCGCTGGTTCGACTGGCCGTGGTCGTCGGCGGGGCTCGCCACGAGCGCCGCGGGCATCGTCGCCGCGCTCGTCGTCGGCATCGGCTGCATCGTCATCCCGCCCGCCCCGCTGTTCGTCGCGCGCGCGGACATCCGCTGGAGCGTGGGCACGATCGATTCGCTCGAGCCGGTGAGCGACGCCATTCGCGTCGCCGAGCTGCGCCAGCGCGGGCTCACGGCGTTCACCGCGATCTACGCCCCGGCGGGCCTGCGCCAGCCCGTCGCGCACGTGTGGAAGCACGACGGGCGCGTGATGGACGTGGTGAGCTTCTCCGCGGTGGCGGGCGGACGGCGCGAGGGGTATCGCACGTGGTCGCGCAAGACCGCGTTCCCGGCGAATCCCGTGGGACGCTGGTCCGTGGACGTGATGACGACGTCGGGGCAGCTCATCGGCCGGCTCTCGTTCCGGGTCGTGGCGTGACGCCCGGCCGGCTCCCGGTGATCCTCCTCGCGCTCGCGGCCGTCGCCGCGTGCGCGTCGGTCGAGCCCCGTGCGGCGACGAGCCGTCACGTGGTCCTGATCTCCATCGACGCGCTCCGTCCCGAGTTCTACCTGGACCCCGCGTGGAACGCGCCGACCCTGCGCGCGCTCGCGGCGGAGGGCAGCCATGCGCGCGCCGCCGAGGGCGTCTTTCCGACCGTGACGTACCCGAGCCACGCGAGCATCGTGACCGGTGTGCGGCCGATGCGTCACGGCATCGGCTCGAACACCGTGCCGCGTGCCGACGGCGCATACCGCTGGTACGAGCGGGAGGCGGATCTTCGCGCGCCGCCGCTGTGGGCATGGACACGCGCCGCGGGACTCACGGCCGCCGGCGTCGCGTGGCCGTCGATCATCGGCGGCGCGCTCGAGTGGATCGTCGCGGAACGCGATTACTGGGCGCGCAAGGATCCGGTCGCGGACCTGACCGCGGCGTCGACGCCCGGGCTCTTCGAGCGCCTCGGCGTGACACCCGATCCCGCGGTGTTCAGGAACGTCGCGCGGTGGGACGACTTCCTTGGCGCGATCGCGACCGGCCTCGTGCAGCGCGAGCGGCCCAATCTCCTGCTCGTGCACTTCGCGCAGGCCGATCTCGTCCAGCACCAGGGTGGACGTGACGCGCTCGGCCTCCCGGATGCGGTCGCGCGGATCGACGGGCACGTGGCGGCGCTGCGCCGCGCCGTCGACGCGGCCGGCATCAGCGCGCGGACGACGATCGTCGTCACGGGGGATCACGGCTTTCAGGACGTCCGGGAGTACGTCTATCCGAACCACGCGCTCGTGCAGGCGGGCCTCCGAGGTTGTCCGCGCCCCGGCCCGTGGCGGGCGACGTTCGAAGCCTCCGGCGGCGGCGGCGCCGTCTATGTCTACGCCCGTGACGATCGCGAGACGATGGCGCGCGTGGAAGACATCCTGCGCCGCGCGGCCGGCGGACGCTACGTCGTGCTCACGCGCGCGGAGCTCGACGCCCTCGGCGCGTTGCCGGGCGCCGTACTCGGCCTCGAAGCGGCGCCGGGCTGGGCGCTCGGCACCTCGTGCGACAGGTTCACCGAGCCCGCGAACCCTCGGGCGGTGGGGACGCACGGGTTTCTCCCCACGCGCCCGTCGATGGCGACGGGCTTCATCGCCGCCGGCGCGGGCATCCGGCGCGGCGTCGTCCTCGATCGCATCCGTCTCATCGACATCGCGCCGACGCTCGCGCGTCTGCTCGGCGTGTCCGCGCCGCCGGTCGAGGGGAGAGTGCTGGAGGACATCCTCGAGTGATCGCCGATCTGTTCGACACGCACGCGCACCTGCACGACGAGAAGTTCGCGGCCGATCGCGACGAGGTTTTGCGCCGCGCGCGCGAGGCCGGCGTGCGGCGGATGGTCACGATCGGCACCGATGCCGACACGTCGCGCGACGCGGTGGCGCTCGCCGAGCGCGAGCCGGATATCTGGGCGACCGTGGGTCTGCATCCGCACGACGCGCACGCCGGCGACGACGCGCTCTTCGCCGAGCTGCAGCGCCTCGCCGCGTCCCCGCGCGTCGTGGCGCTCGGTGAGATGGGCCTCGATTTCCACTTCGACGTCTCGCCGCGGCCGGTGCAGGAGGCGGCGCTCAGGCGTCAGCTCGCGCTCGCGCGTGCGCTCGGCAAGCCCGTGGCGCTCCACTGTCGCGAGGCGCACGCCACGATGCTCCCGATCCTGGAGGAGGCGCGCGTGCGCGAGGTCGGCGGCATCATGCATTGCTTCGACGGCGACGTGGAGATCGCGCGGCGCTGTCTCGACCTCGGCTTGCTGATCTCGCTCGCGGGCCCGGTGACCTATCCGAAGCCCCGCGAGCTGCCCGCGGTCGCGCGCTTCGTTCCGGCCGACCGGCTCGTCGTCGAGACCGACTGCCCGTACCTGCCGCCGCAGCCGTACCGTGGCAAGCGGAACGAGCCCGCGTACATCGCGATCACCGCGGCGCGCGTCGCCGACCTGCGCAAGGAGTCGCTCGAGGAGCTGGCGCCGCGCATGGCCGAGAACGCGCGGCGGCTGTTCGGAATCCCCTGAGATGGGCCTGCGCGAGGTCGGCTTCTACGTGCGCGGCCGGGTCAACAGCGGGCTCGCGCGCGCGCTGAACGCGCGGCGCGCGTCGGTGCCGCCGGCGCCCGTCGCGACGGTCGACGACGTGATCCGCGGCGACGACACCCCGCTCGCGCTGTCGCGGCTGCTCGAGGGCCGCGACGACCTCGCGCGCGAGGCCGCCGTCGCGCGGTTCCTCACCGCGCGCGGCATCCCGTTCGCGACGCACCGGTTCGAGACGTTCGAGGGACGCGGCGAGAACTTCGCGGTGGACGTGGGCTCGGGCGACCGCGTGCTCGTGCTCGTCGCCCATCACGATGCCGTGCCGGGCAGCCCCGGCGCCAACGACAACGCCGCCGCCGTCGGCATCCTGCTGCATCTGATCGGCCGCGCGGCGGCGCGCGTGCCGCCGTCGCTCCGCGTGCGGTTCCTCTTCCCCGCGTGCGAGGAGCGCGGCTACCTCGGCGCGCGCGCCTACGTCCGCGACGTCGCGCTCACCGGTGTCGCCGGCGTGCTCAGCCTCGAGCTGTGCGGGATCGGTGACAGCCTCGCGGTGTGGGACGCGGGCGAGGAGACACCGTTTCTCCGGACCGTGGGCGGCGCGCTCGACGATCTCGGGCTGCGTCGCGACGAGAGCTGGCACCAGGTGGGACGGATCCCGGTCTTCGGCAGCGACCATCGCGCGTTCGCCGCCGCCGGCGTGCCCGCGTACGGCTTCACGGTCGTGCCCGCCCAGGAAGCGAATGCGCTCCGCGCGTTCGTGCTGAGTCCCGTGCGCAGCGCGCTCATGCACGCGGTGCGGCGCCCGGCGCCGTTCGACACGTATCACACGCCGGGAGACAGCGGGGCGACGCTCGACCCGCGCGCGCTCGATCTTGTCGCGCGCGCGCTCGAGGCGGTGATCAGCTCGGCCCGCTGACCGGCGGTGGACGCCTGCGGACGATGCGCGTCAGCAGCAGCGTGGCGCGCGCCACGTGCTCCTTCGCGACGAGGATCGCGACCTCGCCCTGCGCGCCGACCGTGAACGGATGCACGGAGTGCGCGAGCCGTGAGCGCAGGAGCGTCGGGATACCCTCGCTCTCGAAGAGGCTCTTCACGACCATTGCCTCGCCCTGGTCGCACCGCCGCATCTCGATGAGCGCGTCGTCGCCACTCATCAGCAGTTGCGGCACCGGATCACGGAGACGGGTCGGGTCCAGAACGGGTCCCACGCGAGCTGCGCCTGGTTGAGCGCGCGGCGCGTCTCCGCGAGCTCGCGCGACCATTCCGCCGCGTAGTCGAGGCTCGCGATGAGATACGTGCGCCCGGCGTCGCCGAGCGGCGCGGCGCGCAGGAGCGCGAGCGCCTGATCGACGAGCGCGGCGAAGCGCGGGTCGAGCGGCATCGCGCGCAAGGCGGTGAGCGACTCCTGCGCCCTGGCGTCGTCGCGCTTGCGCACGTAGGCGAGCGCCAGATAGAGCCGGGCGGCCGCCTGTTCGGGAGCCCGCGCCACCGCGTCGCTCAGCGCGGCGGTCGCGTCGTCGTACGCGCCGAGCCGGTATTTCGCGATGCCGAGGCCGATCAGCGCGTCGAGGCGCTCCGGTTCTTCGGCGAGCGCCTTTTCGAACTGCGCGACCGCGTCCGCCGGCCGTCCCGCCCGCAGCGCCTCGCGCCCGACCGCGGTCGGCGCCGTCGCGCAGCCCGCCGCCGCGAGCAGGGTCACGAGCACGAGCGCGAATGTCCCTCGATGGCGCCACGTCATGGACAACTCCTTCGGAGAACTCTCAAGAGGATTATAGTCACCAGGAAAGGAGACAGCGCCCATGGCGGACATCCAGTACTTCAGCGGGCTTCCCGAAGTGGGCGTCGTCCCGCGCGCGCCGCACGCCGGTCCGCTCCTCCAGCACGTGTACGAGCAGGAGCACGGGCGCGGCGGCTTCAGCGGCAAGGTGACGCACACGTATCACCTCTATCCGCCGACGAACTGGCTCCCGGGCGAGACGCGTCACCTCGAGGCCTGGGCGCCGCGCTGGGAATCGCCGCTCAGACCGCTCGGCGGCATCCACCACGCGCTCGGGGTCGCGCCCCAGGAGATCACCGACGTCTACCGCGGGATGGCGCGCCTCGTCGCCAACGCGACGTGCACGATGAACGTGACGGCGCCCCGCGCGCCGATGGAGTACTTCTTCGAGCACCACTCCGCCTCGATGATCTTCTTCGTCCACGAGGGCGGCGGCACGCTCGAGACGACGTTCGGGCCGATCGCCTACGGCAAGGGCGACTTCCTCATCATCCCGAAGGGCGTGATGCACCGCTTCGACCTGGCGCCGGGCCCGCAGTACTACTGGATGTACGAGTCGTTCGCGGGCGATCCGGAGAAGTCCGAGGCGCCGACGACCGGGCGGTTCCTCACGCACTCGCAGAGCGACTACAAGTTCCCGCGGTCGCTCGCGACGGTCAACGAGTCCGGACGCTTCGAGGTGATCTCGAAGACGGACGACGCGTACACGCGGCGCGTGCACCCGACGCATCCGTTCGACGTCATCGGCTGGCGCGGCGACTACCTGCCGTACAAGTTCGCGGTCGAGGACGTGCGCCCGCTCGTCGCCGATCGCTCGCACGTGCCGCCGTCGGGTCACACGATCTTCAAGCTCCCCGGCTGCTACCTCTGCATCTTCACCGTGCGCTCGGTGGAGAAGGAAGGCATGTGGCTGCCGTTCTTCCACCGCAACCTCGACTACTGCGAGACGCTCGGCTACCACTTCGGCGACTTCTTCAGCCAGGGCCGGCGCGCGATCGTCGGGCCGGGCATGGTCACGGTGCATCCCGTCGGCTTGCCGCACGGCCCGAAGCCGTCGGCGCTCGAGGCGTTCATGAGCGGCCGCCGCGGGGAGATCCACGACGAGGTCGCGGTGATGGCGGACTTTGCGAACCCCACGCGGATCTCGGAGTTTGCGCTCGGCCTGAGCCACCCGGACTACATGAGCGCGTGGTCGGGATACACGGCGTCCCCGAAGTTCGCGTACGACCCCGCCCGCCTCGACGACGTCCGCGCGATCGCGGAGCGCCTGGCCGGCGCGCGCGACGGGCTCCGGCCCAAGGGCGAATGAGCACTCGCGAAGGGCGCGCATTCACTGCGCGCCCGGAGCGTGGGGGGCTTGGGGGGCGCCCGGAGCCCCCCAACTCATGACCGTCATCACCCTCGCCTGTCCGTGCGGCGAAGTCTACGAGCTGAAGCCCGAGTACGCGGGCCGGCTCCTCGAATGCCCGATGTGCGCGCGCCACCTGCGCGCGGGCCGTCGCCCGGACACGCCGCGCCTGCCGCAACCCGACACGGATCCGGCGTTCGATCGCGACGTCTTCCTGCTCCGCGAGCGCGTGCTCACGATCACCTCGAAGTACGAGGTGTGGGCCGAGGACGGCACGCCGGTTCTCTACGTCGAGCGTCCGACCTATCCCGTCCGCACGGTCCTCGCCTATCTGGTCGGCGCGATGGCGGCCTCGGTCGTTCTCGGATGGGTGCCGGGGGCGGGCGGCAACCAGGCCGTGGACGCGCTCGCTTCCCTGGTCGGCTACGGGCTCGCGCTCGCCACGCTGGTGCTCGTGTCGATGTCGGTGCGGCCGCGGCGGCACGTCACCATCTACCGCGACGACTCGCGCGCCGAGGTCGTGATGCGCGTGCTGCAGGACCAGCGCATCGCGTTCCTGGTGCGGACCTACACGGTGACCTCGCGCGACGGCGCGCTGCTCGCGCGCCTGAGCAAGAACTACGCGCACAACGTGATCCGCAAGCGGTGGCGGATCGAGGACCCGCCGGGGCATCTCGCCGCGCTCGCCATCGAAGATTCCGTCGTGCTGTCGCTGATGCGGCGCGTGCTCGGTACCTTCTTCGGGCTGCTGCGGACGAACTTCGTGTTCCAGACCGTCGACGGCACCGAGCTCGGCGAGTTCAACCGGAAATTCACGCTGTTCGACCGGTACGTCCTCGACCTCACCACCGACGCCGAGCGGACGCTCGACCGGCGCGTCGCGCTCGCCGCCGGCATCATGCTCGACACGGGGGAGCGCCGCTGAGCGAGCCCGAGCGTGCGCTGCGCATCACGCCGGAGATGCTCATCCGGCGGCGCGTCGACTTCGAGCGGCGCATGCGGCGGCTGCCGCCGCTGACCCTCGCCATTGTCGGCGTGCTCGCGGCGATCTTCCTCGTCGAGGTCGGGCTCGAAGTGCTCGATTCGCCGGAGGCGTTGCTCCTCGCCGGCGCGCTGGCGCGCGAGGCCGTGCTGGCGGGCGAGTGGTGGCGGGTCGTCACCGCGATCTTCCTGCACGGAGGGGTCGATCACATCGTCGGCAACGCGGTGGCGCTGTTCGTCCTCGGCATGGTGTGCGAGCACGCCTTCGGCCGCGTGCAGTTCGCGTTTCTCTTCGTCGCGAGCGGCATCGCGGGCAGCATCGTCAGCACGCTCTCGAGCCCGGGGCCGTCCGTCGGCGCGTCGGGCGCGATCTTCGGCCTGCAGGGCGCGGCGATCGTGCTCTTCCGCGTGCACCGCGAGCGGCTCCTGGTGCGCGACCGCCGCATCGGGCTCGTGCTGATCGTGTGGGCGGTCTACTCGATCGCGCAGGGCGTGGTGACGCCGTACATCGACAACGGCGCGCATCTCGGCGGACTGCTCGGCGGCATCCTCATCGCCCGGCGCCTGCATCCGGTGGTGCTCGAGCCCCCGCCGGACCAGGTGCGCGTGCGGATCCGCCGTCAGGGATGGGCGACGCTCGCGGTGCTCGTCGCCGCCGCGGTCGGCTGGCTGCTGCGCTAGGCGCGCCTACTCGATGATCCGGTCGGCCCGCAGCAACAGGGCCGGCGGAATCGTCAGCCCGATCGCCCTGGCGGCCCTGACGTTGATGACGGTCTCGAAGGTCGTCGGGAGTCCCACCGGCAAGTCGGCGGGCCTGGCGCCCTTCAGGACCCTGTCGACGTAGCTCGCGATCTGACGCCAGGACTCGTGGAGGTTCGGACCGTACGTCATCACGTTGCCCGCGTCCGCGAACTCCGCCCATCCGGAGATCGCGGGAATGCGGCGGCGCGACGCGAACTCGGCGACGGCGCCCGCCTGCGCGACGATCAGGACGTCCGGAAACGCGACGATGGCTTCGGCGCGCTCGCGCACGATCGCCTCGAACACCGCCTCGAAATCGGCAGGCCGTGCGACGCGCAGGTACTGCACCGTCATCCCGAGCCGCTGGGCCGCGGCCCTCGACTCGCGCAGCTCGGTCTGCTCGCCGGCGTGACTCGGGTTCGCGAGGATCGCAACGCGTGAGACGCCGGGGATCGCGTCCTTGAGCAGCTCGAGGCGTTTGCCCACGAGCTCGAAGCCGAGGAACGTCATGCCCGTGAGCGTCCCGCCCGGCTTCGCGAGGCTGGCGACGAACCCGGCCTCCACGGGGTCGCCGCTGAACCCGAACACCACGGGGATCGTTCCGGCCGCGGCGCGGACGCCGAAGATCATCGGGCCCTGCGCCACGACGACGTCCGGCTTCCACGTCACCAATCCCAGCGTGAGCTCACGCGCCTCGCCGCTCGCTCCCCAGCGCGTTTCGAGGACGAACGTCCGGCCTTCGACCCATCCCCGATCCCGCAATCCCTGACGGAACGCATCGAGGAAGGCCGATGTGCTCGGCCGTGGCCCCGATCCCACCCAGCCGATACGCGCGATCTTCGTCGCGCTCTGCGCCTCGCCCGTGGTCGGCGCGATGATCGAGGCGGCGAGTGCCGCGAGGAAGGCGCGGCGGCTGAGCGTCATCGGCACGCCCGTAGCCGACCGATCGCGCGGGCGCAACCGGGCGTCAGCCGGCGCGGCGCGCGAGCAGGATCGCGAGCGGGAACAGGACCGCGAGTGACAGCAACGCGTTGACGGTGAACGCGAGCGACACGCCGACGCTGGCGGTCAGGAATCCGATGAACAGCGTCCCGAACGGTCCCGTGCCGATGCAGGCGGACAGGATCCCCATCACGCCGCCGCGCGAGTGCTCGGGGGAGCCGAGCAGCACGAGCGTGCTCTGCATCGCCGCGAACGCCGACTCGGCCACGCCCATCAGCACGAGGAGCGCGAGGCACAGGGCGAGCCACGGCGACGCGGACAGCCCCACGAGCAGCAGCGGGCCGGTGACGATCGCGCCCGCGAAGAGCGCGCGGTGGGAGAAGTCGCCGCGGTGCGAGGCGATCACCAGCGCGCCCGCGAGCGCGCCGAAGCCGTCGGCCGCGAACAGCGCGCCGAGCACGACGGGGCCGACGAGCAGCACGTCGCGCGCGAAGACCGGCAGCATGTGCTGGTACGGGAAGAACAGCACGTTGATCGCGATCGTCGCGAGCAGCGTGGCGCGCACCGTGGCGCTCCGCCACGCCACGCGCAGGCCGATCGCGAGGCTCGTCAGGATCGGCCTCGACTGCGCACGGCCCGGGCCGCCGAGCCGGCCGCGAATGCCCGTCACGACGACCAGCCCGGCCAGGTAGACGAACGCGATCACGCCGAAGCATCCGCCGGCCCCGAGGCGTGCGAGACAGACGCCGGCGGCGAGCGGCCCGAGGATCTTCGCGCACTGCATGGACACCGTCTCGAGCGACACCGCCTGCGCGACGCGGCCTGCGCCGAGGATCGTGTAGAGCGCCGTCCGGCGCGCGGGAAAGTCGAACGCCCACAACGCGCCGAAGACCATCTCGAGGCCGACGAGGGCGCCGTAGGTGCCCGCGCCGCTCGCGAAGAGCGTCGCGAGCGCCAGCGCCGTCACGAGACCGATCGTCTGCGTGAGCACCAGCACGCGCCCGCGCGGCACGCGGTCCGCGATGATCCCGCCGAAGGGTCCGACGAGCATCATCGGCAGGGACCGCGCGAACGCCGCGAGGCCCACCATGAACGGCGAGCCCGTGAGCTGGAGCGCCAGCCACCCGAGCGTCACCATGTCCATCCAGCGTGCGGCGTTGAGGAGGAAGCCGGAGACCCAGAGCCGGCGGTAGGTCGGCTCGCGCAGGAGGTCGGCGGCGCTCATCGCGCGCCGGCGTCTTCGAGCACCCTCACCATCTCGGCATAGCCTCGCGCCCGCGCCAGCGCGAGCGGCGTGCGACCGTCGCGATCGGCGAGGTCGAGCCTCGCACCGGCCCGGACGAGCGCGCGCAAGGGCTGGGTGTGCCGCGCGCCGCCGTCGCCGAGCACGATGGATTCGATGAGCGCGGTCCACCCGAGGTTGTTCACGTGGTCGAGCGGGGCGCCCGCGCGGATCAGCGCGCGTACGACGTCGGCGTGGCCGAGGTGCGCCGCGGCGATCAGCGCGGTGCCGTCGTACCGGCTCGTGACGTTGGTGGCGCGAGCGCCGAGCGCGAGCGCGACCTCGAGCGTGCGGAGGTCGTTCGCCACGGCCGCAATCGTGACGATGTCGTAGCGATCGTGCTCGAGCGCGTTCGCATCGGCGCCCGCACGGACGAGCGCGCGCATGGCGTCGTGGTGCCCGCCGTATGCCGCGACGTGCAGCGGCGTGCGTCCGTATCCGTCGCGAACGTCCACGGGCGCGCCGGCCGCGAGGAGCCGTCCGATCTCCCGCGTGTCGCCGCGCGCCGCCGCGCCGAGGAGCCCGGAGTATGCGCCCGCCTCGGCGGCGGACGGCGGGCGTTGCGCCAGCGCCGGCGGTGGCGGCGTCGCGAGGCCGGCGGCGCACAGGAGAACGGCGACGTGCGGTCTCAGAGGTCGCGCGCGGCAGGCAGACCGGGGAGCGAGACCGCGGCGCGGACAGCGCGGACGATGGCGCGCGCGACGGCCTCGGCGGCGGCGAGGCCCAGACGCGTGACGTCCATCGCCACGTCGCCGACCGAGAGCGCGAACAGCGTGTCGCCGTCGAAGCTCGTGTGCGGCGGCGACAGCGCGGCGGCGAAGCCGAGCATCCCGAGCGCGGCGAGCTTCGCGGCTTCGGGCTTCGAGAACCGCGCGTCCGTCGCCACCACCCCGATCGTGGTGTGCCGGGGCGAGAAGCGTCCGAGACCGCTCTCGGTGCGCATGGAGATCGCGCTGTCGATCAGACGCCGGCCGTCGGGCGCGTCGCGCGTGCCGGCGACGAGCCGGCCGCTGTCGGGATCGCGCACGTCGCCGACGCTGTTGACGGCGACGAGCGCGCCGACCGTCGCGGCGCCGACCCGCACGCTCGCGGTGCCGATCCCGCCGCGCATCGCGCGCTCCAGCAGATAGAGCTTGCCGACGGACGCGCCCGTGCCGGCACCCACGTTGCCTTCCGCCACGGGTCCGCCGACCGCGCCCTGCGCCGCCGCGTAGCCCATCTCGCGCGTCGGGCGCACGCGACTGTCGCCGACGGACAGATCGAACAGGAACGCGCCGGCGACGTGCGGGATCACGTGCGCGCCGGCGCGATAGCCGATCGCCTGCTCTTCGAGCCATCGCGTGACGCCCCAGATGGATTCGCCGCCGAAGCGGCTGCCGCCGCCGAGCACGACCGCGTCGATCGCCGGCACGATGTGGCGCGCGTCGAGGAAGTCGAGGCCGATGACGTCGTTGGCGCCGCCGCGCAGCTCGACACCGGCGACGGCCGGACGGTCGCACAGCACGACCGACACGCCGGTGAGCGCCCGGGCGTCAGCGACGTGGCCGACGCGGATGCCGGGGACGTCGGTGATCATGCGGGCTTGCGGCTCGCGGCGGCCGCGGTGAGACGGCCCGTCGCCACTTCGCCGGCGACGTCGAGCGCGCGCCGCGCGAGCGTGCGTGCGAACGGCTGCGACGTGATCTCGCCGGCGCCGACGAGCGCCCCGGCGCTCGCGCGCGCCACGGCCGCCAGGTCGCCGCGGTCCGTCGCGTCGAAGATGAACGCCGACTCGACGAGCCGGCGTGCCCAGCGGCGCCGCGCCTCCTCGCCGAGCTCGCGCTCCACGACGCGTGTCACGATGCTCTCCGCGCGCTCGGCCTTCACCTGGTCCGACACCACGAGCCGGCTCTCGTCCGCTTGCAGCAGCTCCAGCGCGTTGCTCTGGACGTCGGCGGGCTCGAGGAACCATCCCGCCATCTCCGGCGCATCGAGGAGCTCGCCGCCGCGCGCGACGAGCGACGCGTCCGGCTCGCGCGGCAGCGCGGGCGCGTCCGGCGGCGTCACGCCGTCGAAGTGGCGCTGCCATCGCGCGAAGCCGGAGGGCGGTGACGTGCCGAGGCTCGCGTGCAGCCGGAGCGCCTCGGCGATGAGCGCGATCGCGCGCGCCGGCTCGGTCTCGACCCACGGGAGCTTCTGCGCCGCCCGCAGCGCGGCGAGCTCCGCCTCGAGCCGCTTCTTGGTGATGCCGCCGCCGGCGACTTCGAGAACGCCGGCGACGTCGTTCACGATGAGCGAGCAGAGCTCGAGCCCGCCGTACGCGCCGTCGAAGAGCAGCCAGGTCGCGCGGGACCCGCTGCCGTCGATCGCGGAGATCCACGCGCGCAGCGGACGCTCGTCGTGACGTTCCACCACCGGGCGTGGCGCGGCCTTGGGCGGCGGAGTGATGCCCCGCTGCGCGAGGCGATAGAGCGCGCGCTTGGCGCCGCGGCGCACGCCGCCGGCCGGGGCCGCACCGAGCGTGGCCAGGACGCCGAGCGCCTTGTCGCCGTGCGCGTCGGCGAACGCGCGGAGCGCCAGGTCGAGGGCATCGGCGGGAGCGGCCGCGAGCACGGCGAGCGTCGCCGGTGCGACGGCACCGCCGGCCGCCTGGGCTTCGTCGAGCGCCCGGCGGCAGGCGTCGGCGGACGCGCCGGTCATCCGAAGCTGGGCCGGAGGAACGGAGGGAGCGTGGGATCGACGAAGTACGCGCGCCGGGCGTAATCGAGCGCGCGCATGTACCCTTCGAAGCGGTCGGCGAGGCGTCGATACGGTGCGCGGTCCTGACTGCGGCGCGCCCGGTCGTGCTCGGACACGAAGCGGTACGCGCGCTTGCCTTCCGAGACGTAATAGCTCATCGAGGCCGTGCGGTGGACGCGCTCCGGGAAGAGTCCGGTCATGAACAGCGTGTAGTCGCCGATGTGCCGGCGCACCACGACCTCGTGCTCGGGGCGGAAGTCCGGCGTGTCGTCCCGCCACACGTGCTGGATCTCCAGGAGCATGTCGACGACGGTCTCGAGCCGGGGCACGACGGTCCCGCGGGGGCAGAGGTGCTCGGTACGTGCGAAGCGGGTGAGCATGCCGGCGAGATAGTCGACGGCGGCGTCGTCCGCGACGCCGAGGTCGTGAAAGGCCGCCCGAAGGGCGCGGTCGAAGAAGCGGTTGAGCTCCAGCCGGCCCCCCCCTTTCCTGCGCCGATCATAACAGATGCGATTAAAATCGGGTCCCGTGGCCGATCGAGCGCGCGCTCCGCTCCCGTGGGTCCTCGTCGCCGCGAGCGTGCTTCTGCTGGCCATCGTCCTCTACCTCTTCTTCGGCGCCTATCTCCCGGCCAAGCAGCGCATGGCGCGCCTCGAGGCGGAGCTGAAGCAGGTGTACGCGCGGGAGGCACAGCTCCAGACGCGGCAGGCGCAGCAGGAGAAGACGCACGCGCTCCGCGAGCAGCAGGTGACGGCGATCGCGGCCGAGCGCGACGCGCTGGCCAAGCGCATCGAGGAGCTGGAAAAGCAGCTCGCGGCCGCCAGCGGCAAGCGCCGCTGATTCCTATCACCGGAACGGTTCGTTGGTCGCATCGATCACGTTAGGCCTTGGAGATGACCGTTGGGCGTTGTGACAGCGACGTGCGTCCGGTGCGGCGGTCACGGACGTTTGCTTGCGGGTCTGATGCCCTGCGTCGCATGCGGCGGAGCCGGGAGCGTTGCCGTTGCGACCTCCTCGGATGGCGCACCACAGCGGTGCGCACAATGCCGAGGCAAAGGCAGTTGGCTGTGGGGGATCATTCGCTGCTCCGGATGCGGCGGAACGGGCTGGGCTGGTCGGCTAACTCGCTGATGGGGTTAGAGCCGAGAGAAGTCCAGGACCTTCAGCAGGCGCTCGTTCGTCTCGCGCAGACCGATCGAGATCCTGAGGTGGCCCGGGAAGCCGACCGCGCCGCCGTCGCGGACCAGGATGCCCGCCTTCGCCATCGCGTCGCGCGTCGCCGCGGCGTCCGGGACCTTCACGAGCAGGAAGTTCGCCTGGGACGGCGGGAAGAGGAAGCCGCGCCGCGCGAGCTCACGCATGAGGAACGCGCGCTCCTCGATCACGAGCCGGCGCGTCTTCTCGCGGTGCTCGCGGTCCTCGATCGCGGCCACCGCGGCGACCTGACCGAGACGGTTGACGTTGTACGGCGCGCGCACGCGATTGAGGCGGTCGATCGTCTCCGCCGAGCCGATCGCGTAGCCGACGCGGAGTCCCGCGAGCCCCGCGATCTTCGAGAACGTCCGCAAGATGAGCAGGCGCGGGTAGCGCTTCAACAGCGCGATGCCGTCCGGATAGTCCGGATCGTCGGCGAAGTCCCCGTATGCCTCGTCGAGCACGATCAGCGGGGGATCGTCGCCGACCGCGTCGAGCAGCGCCATCATCGGGCCGCGCGGGATGATCGTCGTCGCCGGGTTGTGCGGCGAGCACAGCATGATGGCCTTGGTGCGCGCGTTGATCCGGCGGCGCACGTCCTCGAGCGACGTGTGGTAGCCGAGGAGCGGGCTCGCCACCACCGTCGCGTGCGCGATCTGCGCCACGATCGTGTACGGCTCAAACGACGGCTCCGGGACGACGATCTCGTCGCCGGGATCGAACGCGGCGAGACCGATGAGCTGCAGCAGCTCGTCGGCGCCGTTCGCGACGACGAGCTGCTCCGGTCCCACGCCGAGCTCGCCGGCGAGCGCCTCGCGCACCGCGGTGCTGCCGCCGTCCGGATAGAGGTGCACGCGCGACGCCTCGCGCGCGACGACGTCGACGACGTGCGGCGACGGTCCGAGCGGATTCTCGTTGGACGACAGGCGCACGAGCGGCCCGTGGAGGCGCTCGAGCGTCTCCAGGGACGGACCGGCCTGGTAGGGCACGATCCGCTCGATCTCTTCGCGCCAGATCCGACGCACGACGGGTAGTGTAGCGCACGCGGCGAGGCGTGTTAGGCTCGGGGCACCATGTCGTCCGCGCTGTATCGTCGGGCGCGCCGCGCCGAGGCCGGCGCAAAGCGCGTCGAGGATCGGCGCCGTCTCCGCCTCGAGTTCTTCCGCGCCGCACTCGCCGAGGGCTTCGACTCCCTCAAGGTGATGCATGCCGGCGGCGTCTCCGGGCAGGAGGCGGTCCAGGCGCACGCCCGCTTCATCGACGACCTCCTGCACACGCTCACGGCGCTCATCGTCGCGGATTCGACCGCCGACGGTCTCGCGCCCGCGCCCTACGTCGTCGCCGCCCTCGGCGGGTATGGCCGCGGCGAGCTGCATCCGTCGTCCGACATCGACCTGATGGTCGTCCACGACGGCGAGCTCACGCCGTTCGTGCAGCGGCTCACGCAGGAGCTGCTCTACGCGATGTGGGACCTCGGGCTCTCGGTCGGCCACAGCCTCCGCTCGCTCGACGACTGCGTGGCGATGGCGCGCACCGACTTTCCGAGCCGCACCTCGATGCAGGGGACGCGGTTCATCGCGGGCGACCGGCGGCTCTTCACCCGCTTCCGCCGCGTGCTGCGCGATAACGTCTATCGCCACGACTTCGAGCAGTTCCTCGCGACGGCGCTCGCCGAGCGGGATCAGCGCTATCGCAAGTACGGCGCCTCGCCCTACATCGGCGAGCCGAACGTGAAGGAGTCGGCGGGCGGGCTGCGCGACGTCCACACCGCGATGTGGCTCGGCGCCGCGAAGTTCTCCGCGCGCACGCTGCGCGAGCTCGCGGACAAGGGGCTCATCACGCCGCGCGAGCAGGCATTGACCGACGCCGCGCTCACGTTCCTCTGGCGCGTGCGCAACGCGCTCCACCTGCTCTCGGGCCACAAGAGCGACGTGCTCACGCGGGACCTGCAGCCGCGGATCGCGAGCGACCTCGGCTACACGGCCGACGGCGCCACGCTCGGCGTCGAGCGCTTCATGCGCGAGTACTACCTGCACGCGCGCGTGATCCACCGGATCTCGCGGCGCCTGATCGCGCGCTGCCAGGAGTCGCTCTCACGCCGCGGCACGGCGGAGCGGCGCGAGCGCCAGCAGGCGCTCGCCGACGGCCTCGTGTTCTTCGACGGCCAGCTCCACCTCGCCGACCGCAATCCCGGCCTGCTCCGGCGCGACTCGTCGCGGATCATGAAGGTCTTCTGGCATCTTCACCGGCTCGGCTGCGAGCTCTCCCTCGACCTCGAGCGCGCGGTGGAAGACTCGCTGGATCTGGTGGACGACGGCTTCCGCCGCTCGCCGGACATCCGCGATCTGTTCCTCGACGTCTGCCGGAGCTGGGGCCGCGTGGCGCTGACGCTGTCCGAGATGCACGAGCTCGGCCTGCTCGGCGCGTATCTGCCGGAGTTCGGCGCGCTCACCTGCCTCGTGCAGTACGACGTCTACCATCGCTTCTCCGCCGACCAGCACTCGCTGCTGGCCGTCGAGCACCTCGAAGCGCTGGCGCCCGGGCAATCGGCGGAGTCCGAGGGCGCGGCGCAGGTGTTCAACGAGGTGGAGAAGCCCGAGCTCTTGATGCTCGGGATGCTGCTGCACGACATCGGCAAGGCCAAGGGCCACGGCCACGTCAAGAAGGGCATCCCGCTGATCCAGGAGCTCACCGCGCGGATCGGCCTGCCTCCCGACGACGCGGCGGCGGTCGAGTTCCTCGTCGCGCACCACCTGACGATGTCACACATCGCGCAGCGCCGCGACATCGACGATCCGAAGACGGTCGCGGACCTCGCCGAGGCGTGCGGCGATCCCCAGCGCCTGCGCATGCTGTATCTGCTGACGTACGCCGACATGCGCGCCGTCGGCCCCGGCGTGCTCACCGGCTGGCAGGCGCAGATCCTCTACGAGCTCTACACGCGGACGCTCCGACGATTGACCGCGCCCAGCGGAACGCCCGTGCGCGCGCGGACGAACCGCACGGTGCTCGCGGACCGCCTGCACGCCGCGGTGAAGGAGGAGGTCGACGCCCAGGCCGTGAAGGCGCACGTGGCGATGGTGTCCGACCGCTATCTCGCCGGCACCAGCGTGCAGCGCATGGCGGAGCACCTGCGCCTCCTGCGTCGCCTCGAGGCGGGGCCGCTGGCGACCGAGCTGTTCCACCATCCGGACCTCGGCTCGTCGGACCTCGTCGTCGTCACGCGGGATCTGCCCGGCCTCTTCTCGCTGATCGCGGGCACGATGGCCGCGCACGGGATCAACATCATCTCGGCGCAGATCCACACGCGCGCCGACGGCATCGCGATCGACACGTTCCAGGTCAACGATCCGGCCGGCGAGGCCGTGACGTCCGCGATGCAATGGCGCCGCACGATGGACGCGCTGGCCGCCGTCGTCGCGGGGACGGTGTCCGTGGACGAGCTGCTCGAGAAGCGGCGGCGCGGGCGCAAGGCGCCGGACGTGCAAGGCCCGCCGAAGATCACGATCGACAACGAGCTCTCGGACGCCTACACGGTCGTCGAGGTGAAGTGCCCCGATCGCGTGGGCCTGCTCTACCTCATCACCCGGACGCTGTCGGGCCTGAAGCTCGACATCGCGAGCGCGCGCATCGCGACCGAGATCGACCAGGCCTACGACACCTTCTACGTCCACGATCGGCAGGGCCAGAAGCTCGAGGACTCCGCGGCGATGGAGCGCGCGCGCGAGGGGCTCGAGCAGGCGCTCGTGCAGCCGCTCTGAGATGCTGAGCCGCTACCGGAGCACGACGCAGCTCTGGAGCGACCCGATCGGACGCGCGCTGTTCCGGCTGCGCCTGCGTCCGAATCATCTGACCATCCTGGGCCTCGCGGTGAGCCTGCTCGCCGCGGCGGCCTTCGTCATGGGCCACGCGCGGATCGGCGGACTGCTGGTGCTGCTCGCCGGACTGTGCGACTTCTGCGACGGCTCGCTCGCGCGCGCCTCCGGGCAGGCGACGCCCTTCGGCGGGTTCCTCGACTCGGTGATCGATCGCTACTCGGACCTCGTCGTGCTGCTCGGCATCGTGGTGCTCTTCGCCGGCATGCAGCACATGCGGGGCGCCGTCGCCGCGATGGCCGCGCTCGTCGGCTCGCTGATGGTGAGCTACACGAAGGCGCGCGCCGAATCGATCGGCGTCGAGTGCAACGTCGGCTTCATGGAGCGCCCGGAACGGATGATCTGCCTCATCGCCGGCGCCATCCTCGACGTGCTCGAGCCCGCGCTGTGGGTGCTCGCCGTCCTGTCGAACATCACCGCCGTCCACCGGATCCTGTTCACGCGGCGGATCACCGCCGAGACCGTGAGCGGGACCGCACGCCGCCGCCGTACGCCGACCGAGGTGCTCGTCGCCGCCGTCACCGGCGTGCTCGCGCTGTCCGCGGCGAGCGCCGCGGCGGAGCCCGTGCCGGCGGAGACGGCGCAGCAGTGGGCGCGTGCCGTCGAGGCGTACCAGCAGGGCGTCGTCGCGCCGTTGATCCGCGACCTCGGCTCCGATGCCGCGCTCAAGAGCCCGATCGCCGATCACGCGCGGTATCTCGTCGCCGAGGCGCTGGAGCGTCGGGGCGACCTTCCCGCCGCGCGAACGATGGCGGTCTCGGTCGCCGATCACCACCCGCAGAGCCGGCTCGCGCCGCGCGCGCTCGTGCTGGCGGCGCGCCTCGCCGCGCGCGGCGGTGACGACGCCGGCGCGCAGGCGCTCATCAAGCGGCTCATCGAGACGTATCCCGACTCGCGCGACCTCGCCGAAGCGCTCTACCTGCTCGGGCAGACGGGTGAGGCGCGCGGCCAGCGCGAGGCCGCGGCGCTGGCGTATCGCGAGCTCCGCGTGCTCGCGCCGGCCAGCGGATGGGCCGACGGCGCCGAGGATCGTCTCGCGGTGCTCGGGGCCGACGGCGTGCACTGGCCTCCACTGTCGACGACGCAACGGCTCGAGCGGGCGGAGCGCCTGCTGCGCGCCGGCGTCGCGTCGAACGCGGCGAGCGAGGCGGAGGCGCTGGCGGGCGAGGTCTCCGACAACGTGCTGGCGCTCCGCGCGCTCCGGGTGGTCATCGACGCCGCGCAGCGCCTGCGACGCTACGAGGTGGCGGCACGCGCGATCGAGCTCGCGCTCAAGCGCGCGCCGACGGACAGGCGTGCCGCTCTCCAGCTCGAGCTCGGACGGACGCTCGCGCGGACGAAGCAGCGCGAGAAGGCGCTCGCCGCGTTCGCGACCGTGATGGCGAACGGCACGGAGGCGGAGGCCGCGGAAGCGACGTATCAGCGCGCGCTGCTGCTCGACGACATGGGGCGCACCGGCGAAGCGTCGGCCGCGTACAAGGCCGTCGCCGCGCGGTATCCGAATCGCGAAGTCGCCGGTGCGGCGCTGTGGCGCCTCGGCTGGATCTCCTACCTCGCGAAGAGCCCGAAGGCGGCGGAGCAGGCGTGGGCGCGGATCAGCGAGATTCCGGGCGGCCGTCCGCATCGGATTCCCGCGCTCTACTGGACGGGCCGCGCGCGCGAGGCGACCGGCGGCATGGCCACGGCGGAGCGTCTCTATCAGCGCGTGCGCTCGGAGTCGCCGCGCGGTTACTACGGCATGCTCGCGGCGCGACGCGGCGCCAGCGCCGGCGCCCCGGCCGATCCGCCGGTCCGTCTGCCGGACAACCCGGTCGACGCCGTCGCCGCCGATCCGGGGTACGTGCGCGTCGATCTCCTGCGCCGCATCGGGCTCGTCGAGTACGCGTGGGAGGAGCTCGAGAACATCGCGCACGCGTCGGTCGGCGACACCGTCCGGCTCTACGGGCTCACGAGCGCGTACGTGAAGGAGGAGCGTTATCACCTCGCGCTGCGTCTCCTCCGCCGGCATTTCGCGGCCGTCGCGGCGGCCGGTCACGGCCTGCCGCAGGCGTTCTGGGAAATGCTGTATCCGTTCGGCTACCGGGACGAAGTCTTCCAGGCGGCCGAGCGGGCCGGCCTCGATCCGTATCTCGTCGCGGCGGTGGTGCGCGAGGAGTCGAGCTATTACCCGCGCGCGCTGTCGCGCGCCGGCGCGCGCGGGCTCATGCAGCTCATGCCGGCGACGGCGCAGCCGATGGCGGCGGTGCGCGGCTGGTCCTTCCGCGGCGGCGATCTCCTCGACGATCCCGCGGCGAACATCCAGATGGGCACGGCGTTCCTCGCGGGTCTGCTGAAGGAGTTCAGCGACCCGCGGCTGGCGATCGCCGCCTACAACGCGGGCCCGCGCCGCGCGCGCGAGTGGTGGAAGGCGCGCAAGCACGACGACGTCGAGGCGTGGGTCGAGCAGATCCCGTTCGACGAGACCCGCCAGTACGTCAAGCGCGTCACGCTCTCGTGGGAGGAGTACCGCCGGATCTACGGCGGCGGCCCTCCCGCTCGGTAATTCGTTTCACGCTCCCCGTGGTTGTCGAATGTGCGATCGCCCTCCCGCGTCCAAGGGACTAGAAGCAGAGAGACAGGACGCACTGTCAGGGAGGGAACGAACATGAAGCGCCTCGTCGCCGCCGCCGCGCTGGTTGGGACGCTTGCCGTACCCGGCCTCGCCAAGGCCGATTCAGCCACGGACGCCGCCCTCGGGCTCGGTGCCTTCGCCGTGGTCAACCAGATCTTCTCGGGAACCGGAATCTTCGGCGGTGGCCGCACGGTCGTCGTCGAGCGCGAGGTCGTCGTGGCCCCGCCCCCAGTGGTCTACGCCCCGCCTCCGCCGATCGTGTACGCGCCGCCGCCGCGCCCGGTGGTGGTCTACTCGCCTCCGCCACTTGTCGTGTACGGCGCTCCGGCGGTCGTCTACGCGCCGGCGCCGGTGTACGTGGCGCCTCATCGTGGCAACGGGCACGGGCAGTGGAAGCACCACTGGAAGAAGCATCACCGCTGGGACGACTAGGCGCTTACCTCTGACGTAGTTCTGGCCACGCGGGGGACGGTGTAGAGTCCCCCGCGTGGAGAAGTCCCGCACCGTAGCCCCCACCGGATTCGGCGAGCTCATGCGGCGCTGGCGCGAGCGGCGCCGGCTGAGCCAGCTCGATCTCGCCACCGACGCCGAGATCTCCACGCGCCACCTGAGCTTCATCGAGACGGGCCGCGCGCAACCGAGCCGCGAGATGGTGCTGCTGCTCGCCCGCGCCCTCGACGTGCCGCTGCGTGATCGCAACGACCTGCTCGTCGCCGCGGGGTACGCGCCCGTGTATCACGAGAGCCGACTCGACGCGCCCGCGATGGCGCAGGCCCGCCGCGCGCTCGACTTCATCCTCCGGCAGCAGGAGCCGTATCCCGCGCTCGTGCTCGATCGCCACTGGAACGTCCTCGAGGTGAACGGCGGCAGTGCCAGGTTCCAGGCGCGGTTCCTCGATCCGAAAGAGGTCGCGGACCTCGGGCCGCCGAACGGGATGCGTCTCATGTTCCATCCGCGCGCGCTACGGCCGCACATCCTCAACTGGGAGCCGACCGCGGCGTCGTTGATCCAGTGGCTGCACCGCGACGTGGTGAGCGGCTTCGGCGGGGCGCCCGCGCGCGAGCTGCTCGAGGAGCTGCTCGCGTACCCGGGGGTCCCACGGCAGTTCCGGACGCTCGACCTCGACGCGTCGACGGCGCCGTTCCTGCCGATCGAGTTCTCGAAGGACGGCCTGACGCTCCGGTACTTCACCACGCCGACGACGCTCGGCACGCCGCACGACATCACGCTGCAGGAGCTCAGGATCGAGTCGTTCTTCCCCGCGGACGAAGCGACGGAGATGGCGTCCGGAGCCCTGTAGAGCGAAGCGACCGCGCGCGGCCTAGCCTTTCGGGAGGCCCAGCACCCGCTCGCCGATGATGTTGCGCTGGATCTCGCTGGTGCCGGCGGAGATCGTGTACTGCCGCGCGGCCACGATGCGGTTGAACCAGCGCGGCGCGTCCGGGACCTCGGCCGACGGCTCGTTGACGAGCGCCTGCATGCCGAGCAGCTCGCCGGCGAACTCGCCGATGCGGACGCCGAGCTCCGAGCTCGTGAGCTTGAGGATCGAGCCCTCCGGCCCCGGCGGCTCGCCGCGGAGCTGACGCGTCAGCCCGCGCAGGCGGGTGTACTTGAACGCCTCGCAGTCGATCAGGAGCTGCGCCAGCTTCTGCCGGATGAGGGGATCGTCGGCGGCGCGGCGGCCGTCGTGCTCGATCTCCTTCGTCAGCGCGATCAAGCGGTCGATCTGCGCCACGTTGTTGCGGTTCCCCGCGGAGAACCGCTCGTGCATCAGCGTGGTGGTCGTGACCTTCCATCCCTCGTTGAGCGGACCGAGGAGGTTCTCCTTCGGCACCTTCACGTCGGTGAAGAACATCTCGTTGAAGTGCGCGTGACCGGTCGCGAGGACGAGCGGGCGCACGGTGACGCCGGGGGTGTGCTTGAGATCGACCAGCAAGGCGCTGATGCCCTTGTGCTTCGGCGCGTCCGGGTTGGTGCGTACGAGCAGCAGGATCCAGTCGTGGAACTGGGCGCCCGACGTCCAGACCTTCTGGCCGTTGACGAGCCAGTGATCACCCATGTCGACGGCGCGGGTCTGGAGGTTCGCGAGGTCCGAGCCGGCGTTCGGCTCCGAGAAGCCCTGCGCCCACGTCATGTCGCCGCTCAGGATCTTCGGCAGATACCGCGTCTTCTGCTCGTCCGTGCCCCACGCGATGATCGTGGGGCCGACGAGGTTGAGCCCCATCGCCGCGGGAAGCACCGGCGCGCGCGCGGCCGCGTACTCCTCTTCCCAGATCACGCGCTCCATCAGCGTCGCGCCGCGGCCGCCGTACTCCTTCGGCCACGAGATCCCGACCCAGCCCGCCGCATACATCGTCTTCTGCCACGCGCGCCGCTTCTCGTACGTCTCGCGATCGGACGGCACGCGGTCGTCCGCCGCGTCGTCGAGACAGAGCTCGGGCGGAAGATGCTTCTCGAGCCACGTCTTGAACTCTTTCCGGAACGCTTCCTGCTCGGGCGTGTATTCGAAATCCATCGCCTAGCAGTCCGTGGTGAAAGTCACTGAGAAATCCCTCGTCAGCATCGAGGGCGTGATCGTACAGTGCGGTCCATGGCGATGGGCAAACGCACAAGCGAGCAAGCCCCGATGTGGGTAGCGGCGACTGA
>Ga0194128_10000139_pt1 | contig 127556 bp, 112 predicted proteins | sample TA2KigCa65mmetaG_FD_148650 | JGI IMG/M metagenome (GOLD analysis project Ga0194128, IMG submission 148650) | Freshwater microbial communities from Lake Tanganyika, Tanzania - TA2015037 Kigoma Deep Cast 65m | ecosystem: Environmental > Aquatic > Freshwater > Lake | place: Tanzania: Lake...
ATGGCTGGTTGATGACAAGGCGCAGAAAACGGGGCCAAAAAACGCGCCATGAGCTCTTTTTCGGGCCTGGATTTGCTGGAACCCTCCTTCAGCCAACTGGTTGTTCTGGTCCGACCAAAATCATGAACAAAATCATGAAATAAATTGTCTCATATGAGACAAAAGTTTGCTCACAATCCGGGGACGCTGTTGGCTGAATTTTCGAGATTGGGCGGGCTCATCACGCATGCGCATTGACCGAGCCAAGCCCCTTCTCGTTACTGGATCGGCCGGATGCATCGGACGGGCCGCTGTGTCCGGTCTGTTGACCGCAGGCTGGAGCGTGCGTGGGTTCGACCGCTTGACCACGTCCGGAGGCGCGCAATCTGTCGTAGGCGATCTGACCGATGCCGTCGCTGTGCGAAACGCTGCTGCGGGAGTGGGCGCGATCATTCATCTTGCGGCTGTTCCGGATGATGATGATTTCGTCACGCGATTGCTGCCAAGCAACCTTATCGGCCTGCACAATGTCCTCGAAGCGGCGCGGCTTGAAGGCGTGCCGCGCGTGTTGCTGGCTAGCTCGGGTCAGGTGGTTTGGTGGCGCTTGCTCGAAGGTCCGTGGCCGATCCCGCCCGATGCACCCTATTTGCCGCGTCATTGGTATGCGGTTACCAAAATTGCGGCCGAAGCGGCTGGCCAGGCTTACGCGCGAAATTATGGCCTGGCCGTTCTCGCACTGAGGTTGGGCTGGTTTCCGAGGACGCGCGAACACGTTGCCGAAGTTGGCCATACGGCGCGCGGACCGAACATTTACCTGAGCCCTGGCGACGCTGGACGTTTTTTCGCGCGCGCCATGGAAGCACCGCTGGAACCTGGATTTGCAGTCGTCTTCGTGGCGAGTCGTCCGGCTAACCGAATCATTTTTGACCTGGAACCGACGAAGACGCTTCTGGGATGGGAACCGCAAGACCAATGGCCAGCCGGCGCCGAGCATCTCTTGTAAGAATCCGCGATTAACTTCTAAGGCAGTGTCTCAGATGGCTTGCGAGCCTTGTTCAAAAGTTCGGTTAGCGAAACTTCGGCAGGTTCAGGTGCGGTTCGTTGTCGTTGTTCGAGCGCCGCCGCCAAGACTCGATGGGCGCCATCCAATTCGTTTGCTTGGCCGATTCGACATGACCATCGCAAAACGCCAGATTCGCACTAACTCGGTGAACCTTCGCCGGCCAATTGCGCGGACTCAGGTTGTTCACTGCCAAGCCCAGATAAAACATCCCGTTCAATTCCGCTTCGTTGGAGTCGCGTAGGTGCTGCTCTCGCCGGGCAGCGCAAGAATCGGAGCGAGGCAACCCAGCCACCAAACTGAACGCCGATCGAGCAAATGACAGCCATCTGCGGGAAATTGATATTCTGCTTCATCATCGACATAGAGCCGAAGTGCCAGTCCAATCTGCCGCAGATTTCCTCGGCACGCGGCGGAATTCGCGTTTCCTCGAGCACGGCTCAAAGCAGGCAGGAGCAGACTTGCGATGATCGCGATGATCGCAATCACGACAAGTCATGTCATTCGATGAGAGTAAAGCCGAGCCCGCGATCAATCGAACGGCGGCCTTTGCCTCGCAGTGCAGACTTTCGATTCTGCAGGTTCGGGCGGCTTTCCAGTCGCCCCGTGCGGGCGGCGGGTTCGAAAACGACGGGGCCTTTGGGCTTCGACGCTTTCCTCGGCTTGCGCGATTTCGTTTTAGAACAACCTCCCTTTCTGCTCCGCAATCGCGTCTAGAATGAATTGAACAGCCACAGCGGCGAGCAACAAGCCCATGATGCGTGTGGCGATCTTCATAGCGATCGGACTGATCCAGCCTGCGCCCTGAGACGCCAAACGCAAAATGACATAACTGACCGCGCAAACGGCCGCGATGCAACCAAGCAGAGCAATCTCTTGGGGCAAGCCCTTGGCCTGTGTTCTAAGCAGAATAGTCGTCGAGATCGCGCCTGGTCCCGCCAGCATCGGGACCGCCAGCGGTGTAATGGCAATATCATCCTTCGCCGCACCGGCATCCGTCTCCTCGATGGTCTCATGCACCGGCGAGCGCCGCGCGCGCAACATGTCCAGCGCCACCAAGAGCAAGATGATGCTGCCGGCGATTTTGAACGCGGACATCGTAATTCCGAACAATCGAAAGAGGCCTTCTCCAATCAACGTAAAGAAAACCAGCACGCCAGCCGCGACCCAACAGGCCAAACGCGCCATGCGAATGCGCTGTGCCGGAGTATCGTGCGGCGTCATCGCCAAAAAGGCGGGAATTAATGCGATCGGGTCGATGATGATGAACAACGAACTAGCCGCCAAAAGGATGTATTCAAGCAAGGTCATGCCAAATAGTAACGCCGGCCCAAGACGTCGTTTCGCCGCAGTTCCAGAGAACGGGCATTGCGGCGTTGCAGGACACCAAGAGCAGGACAGGCGAGACGCACTGTCCTACGAGGTCGATGGCGCCAATGCACGATTTACAGGCACGCCGGCGCCAAGATCGCGTCCTTCATCCCGTGAATGATTTTTTTGTCAGCCGGACAAATTGTGGCAAGGACGCCGCCGAGCTGAGCCCGAGCTTCGTCGGCTTCACCATGAACGAAATAGTACGGGCAGAGTCGAACACGGCCCTTCATAGGGAGGAGTTCGTCGCGCGCAAAGTCATGCCAGCTTGCATCCACAGTTCTTGGTTTGTGATACCGTTGCAAAACGAAGGGTGAACGCGCAAAACATTGCAGAGCCAGGTCGACAGCCTCGCTCCATTCCGCAACAGAAAGGTCGCTTCCCAGGTAAACGCCTCGCGCTCCCCAAGCTTTGTCTGAGAATCCCGAGACTTTGAGAATTAGCGCGCGCTCGCGGTGCGAAAGCGATTTCAACTGATGCCAGTCGGTCAGGTCCAATTCGGGAATGGCCGCGTGCGGAGGCAATGGTGTTGGATCAACGATCCAGGTGTAAGGCACGCATTGCAGCAAGGTCTCGATAAAGCGTTCGCCGAGTTCCTGCCGCCAGAAGCCCCGCAAGTTGCGGTTCCAAAGGAGCGCGAAGAGCATTTTCTCTTCGAGGAACGTTTTCGGCGGCGGCGTAACATGAATCTTCTTTTCCTTCGCCATCGTGAAAGCCAGCTGCGCATTTTCGACATTGGCCAGGTCGAAGAGCTCGAAGAAACGATAAACGGCATCGCCAGTCGCAAACTTCGTGAACTTTGAACTCTGAACTTTGAACCTTGAACTGCCGAGCGCGTCGCAGAGCCACTCCATTTCGGGCCGATAGGTTGACGATTCTTCAGAGACGATGACATGCGCGGCGGGCGCGTCGCCGAAGATTCCTGCGAAGCCGCGCAACATCCCTTCCGCCCCGCCGATGACGTGTGGGGGCTGCGACGAAGAGACATTGTCTGTTGTTTGCGGTGCGTGATGCGTGATGCGTGAGATGTGATCTGGAACGCGCGAATAGGTTTGGTTCAGCCAGGCGGTCAAACCGATTCCGCCGGGAACGCTATCCAATTCTGTGATGGCAATTCCGGATTCGGTCAGCAACAGGTCGGGGCGAATCACTCGAGGGAGATCATTCTTAAATGCAGGCGAACGCTGCAGTTCAATCAACTCGGCAGGCTTTCCCTGATCAAGCCACCCAGCCACCCAAGCCGGTTGTTTGCCGGCCACGCTCAAGCGATAGAGCAAATTAACGGCTCGGTTGAATTGCAGCAGAACGCGGCCGAGTCGTTCCAATTGTTCGACTAAAACAGGCTCAAGCTGAAAAGGAACAGGCGAAATCCGCCACTCTTGCCCCGCGAACAGGCCGCCGGCGGGCATCTGGTCGCGAATGTAACGAGCCTGCCCGCGAGCGGGACCGGGAGAGGTTTGAGGCGCCATTCAAATGGAAAGCTTTTCTGGATGAAAATGCTCTGCAATCAAGCCGGCCATGCGCTGGATTAAATTAGGAGGAACCAGGCAAAGTCCGCGCGTCTTGTTCATGGGCTTCGAATACGAAATACGTTAGCTCCTCACTTGTCCATTTCCAATCCCAATCCATTTGTAGGTAGTCAGTTCGTCAAGACCCATTGGTCCGCGGGCGCCCACCTTGTCCGTGCTGATCCCAATTTCAGCGCCCATGCCAAACTCGCCCCCGTCCGTAAAACGGGTCGACGCATTCCAATAAACCGCCGCGGAATCGACTTCAGCGAGGAACTGTTTCGCCCGGGCCTCGTTCCGAGTGACGATACTGTCGGAGTGAGCCGATCCGTAATAATTGATGTGATCGATCGCTTGTTGAACGCCCTCGACAAGCCGGACATTCAAAATGTAATCGTTGTACTCGTTGAACCAATCCTGTTCCGAAGCAAGCTTGATTCGAGTTTGGGTGTTGGATATCGAATCTTGACCGTTCAAAAGCTCGCGTGCCTCCTGGTCAACGCGCAGTTCAACATTTTTTTCGCTGAGCCTATTTGCGATCACAGGCAGGAACGCAGGCGCAAGCGCTCGATCGATCAGCAATGTTTCCATGGCATTGCAGACCGCGGGTCGTTGGACTTTGGCGTTCATCACAATCTCCTCGGCCATCTTCAAGTCGGCATCGGCATCCACAAAGACATGGCAAACACCTTTAAAATGTTTGATTACCGGCACCTTCGAACATTCCGCAACGGCTCGAATGAGGCTTTCGCCGCCGCGTGGCATGCAAACATCCACGTACTGCGTCAATGAAAGGAGCTCCTGGATAGCTTCCCGGTCAATCGTTGGCACGACCTGAATCGCATGCTCGGAAAACGCGGCCAGCTGCCCTCGTCCAGCCGAAACCAGGACTTCTGCAATAGCGCGGTTCGAATTCAGCGCTTCTTTTCCTCCTCGCAAGATCGTTGCGTTTCCGGATTTGAAGCAAAGGCCGGCGGCGTCCGCCGTCACGTTCGGGCGAGACTCATAAATGATAACAACGACGCCAATGGGAGTCGTCATCTTTTGAAGTTTGAGACCGTTGGGACGGAGGCGTTCGTCGAGAATTCGACCGACCGGATCAGGCAATGCCGCGACGTCGCGCAACCCTTTGGCGATGCTGGCGATTCGTTTCTCGTCGAGCTTGAGGCGGTCGAGCATCGCCCCAGTGAGGCCAGCCTGCGTGCCTGCGGCCATATCAAGTTCATTCGCGCGTTGAATGGCCGGACCGTGTTCTTCGAGCGCGTTTGCCATCGCCAGCAAGCAGGCGTTCTTCTCGGCTGTGCTGAGCTTGGCCAATGACCGAGACGCGGCCTTGGCTTGTCGAGCCAATCGCGACATCTCTTCAGCTAAGTTCATGCGACCCAACCTAAGCCAAATCCACAAAGTTAAAAGGGCGAAGTTCGGAGCGCGGACATTCTTGTCCGCAGCAACTGGAAATGAGGAAACCAATGCGTCCGCGCTAGAGTTTCAAAAAGTTTTTGACAATCGTTCGTCCGTTTTGAGTGAGGATGCTCTCGGGATGAAATTGGACGCCCCAAATGCGATAATCCTTGTGCTTAACGCCCATGATCTCGCCTTCGTCCGTTTCAGCAGTGATTTCCAAGCAGGCGGGGAGAGTATCGCGCTTGATCACGAGAGAATGGTAGCGCGTCGCTGAAAAAGGATTCGGCATGTCTTGGAAGAGGTCGCGTCCGTTGTGTTTGATCAGCGATGTTTTGCCATGCATCATTCGATAATTGACCACCACATCCCCTCCAAAGGTGTGTCCGATGCACTGATGCCCCAGGCAAACGCCGAACAGCGGTATTTTCGGCCCGAACGTTCTGATGATGTCGTTCGAAAGGCCAGACTCCCGCGGTGAACAAGGGCCGGGCGAGACAAGAATCCGTTCGGGGTTCAGCGCGCGGATTTGATCAATCGTAATTTGATCGTTGCGGTGCACCTGCAAGTTCGCTTTCAGTTCCCCAAGGTACTGAACGAGGTTGTAAGTGAAAGAGTCGTAATTATCGATCACCAGAATCATAGCTCTAATTCAAACCAGCCGAAACGTAGTTCAGCTAGAGGCTTACGCCAATGCAAATCAGCATCCGAATCCCAAATCGCGCATGGGGACCAAGAACCAACTATTGTGGCATGTAGTCCCGCTTCAGCCTCAATGCCTTTCGGTAATTCAAGGCCGTGTGGTTGTCCCGGAGGGACAAGTGCCTTCTGAATTGAATTACCGAAAGGCATTAGGCTTCCGCCGGTGCGATCGCATTCCGCAATGGCCTTGGCGCCAGCAAATGCGGCCGCCTCAAGGCGGGACTACATGCCGGGAGGTTCAAGCCCTAACTGCTGGCTTGTTGTTCTTGAGGTTTGTCGGTTCTTCGCCGCGGTTTGCGCGGCGTTTTGAACAGTTCGAGCTGCGGACTCTTGAAGAAGTCGTAGTTCTTCAGAATGCGAATGATCTGGAGCAGGTCGGATTTTTGGTAATTGCGGTTCGTCTCAATTTGATTGACCAGCTCGGCGAGCATGGTGCGGAACGGAATGACAGCATCAATTCCTTTCTCGCGCAGGAAGGTGATGCTGCGTTCGCGCGCTTGTTCGTCCTGGGGCAAAGCTGGCGCGACCAAGATTTTGGTCAGCGAACCATCCCCGCCAAATGTCTTGGCCGCATGTTGAAATACCTTCGGCTCGACAAACCGGAAAATTTCCGGCGCGTGCGTCATAACAGCCGGGCTAAAGGTTTCAGTGTGCCAGCCCTTGACGACCACGACCGCCCGCGTAATCCGCGGCAACTCCAGCGGCGTCAACACAAAAGGCAGCGCAGAATTGTCCGGCCGCGCTCGCGGATTCAGCACGAAGAAGTCGACCTCTTCATCCTCCCGGCGGGTCTGGGCAATATACTTGCGCTGCTGACGCACGAGAAACCCGTGCAGTTCGAAGTACTCACGGACAATGGCCTCGCTGACGGCGCCCATATCAAACGGATGTGCGCTCCGCGAGATGCGCCAACTCTCGGCGAAGAAGCGCCGTTGGAACTTTGTGGCCGTGACTTGCCTGCCCGATGCGTCCGGCGAGGACAAACTTGATGTCACCGCCGCTGACTTTTTTGTCGAGCATCATCGCATCAAGCAGCCGTTGTCGCTGCGCTTCATTCAAGCGGAGGTGAATGGGCAATCCCGCGCGAGCGAACAAGCATTCGATTCGCCCGACATCATGCTTCGGCAAGCCTCGCAACCGTTCCGATAAACGGGCGGCTGCCACCTGCCCGATCGAAATCGCTTCGCCGTGCAGAAATTTGCCGTATCCAGTGATCGCTTCGATCGCATGCCCGATCGTATGCCCAAAGTTAAGAATGGCTCGCAACCCGCCTTCGGTTTCATCCTGGCCCACAATTTCTGCCTTGATCGCACAACACCGCGCAATCACAGGCGAGAGCGTTTGCGGATCGCGTTGGATCAGTTTCTCCAGATCGCGCTCCAAGCGCTTGAACAAGGCCGCGTCGTAAATAATCCCATACTTAATCACCTCGGCCAAACCAGAGCGGAATTCTCTCTCGGGCAATGTCTCGAGCGTTTCCAAGTCGCAGAGAACAAACCGCGGCTGATAAAATGATCCGGCCAAATTCTTGCCCGCTTTAAGATTGACGCCAACTTTGCCGCCTACCGAGCTGTCCACCTGCGCCATCAGAGAAGTTGGAACTTGAACGAACGGGATGCCACGCAAATAGGTCGCGGCGACGAACCCTGCCAAATCACCCACCACACCACCGCCGAGTGCGACGATGAACGATTTTCTCTCCAACCGATGAGCCGCCAATTCGTCGTAACATCCGCGAACGGAATCCAAGCTCTTGGATTTCTCGCCAGCCCGGACCGTAACCATTATCGGATCGAACCCGGCTGAACTGAGCAGCTGTTTTGTCCGCTTTCCGTACAGGCGCGCGACATTTGAGTCGGAAATGATCGCGCAACGGCGGTTCAGCTTATGCCGCGAGCAGAGTGTGCCAAGCCGGGCGAGTGCATCGGTTCCAATCAGAACAGGGTAACTGCGGTCCTCCAAAGGGACCTTCACAACATGCATGCGCAAAGCATACGCATAGTGGCGAATCTGTCCAAGCGTCGAATAATGCAGCGAAGCAGCGAAGGCTTCCCCGTAGCGCTGAGTTTCACTCTGTCCAAACTCACTCAATCCTCTGGACGCTCTCCATGCGGCGCCATCTTCACCAGCTTCGGATCGAACTGGCCCATGACAGTGACCAGATCGTTTTGCGCTGCCATGACTTCGCGAATGTTTTTATACACCATCGGCACTTCATCGAGGCCGGCCGAGATGAGTGTCACACCTTGCTGTTTCAAGAACCGGTTCACATCTTTCCAATTGAATTTCTCACTCGCGGCCTTGCGGCTCATCACGCGGCCTGCGCCATGCGACGCCGAGTGCAACGATTCGGCATTGCCTTTGCCGCTCACTACGAAACCGGGCGACGCCATCGAGCCTGGGATAATCCCGAGCACACCTTCACCGGCCGGCGTGGCGCCTTTGCGATGGACGACAACCTCGCGTTCGGCGCCATCGATCACGTGACGTTCTTTCCAGGCAAAATTGTGGTGGTTCTCGAGATCAAACAAGACCTCGGCGCCCAGATTTGAGGCGATGTGCTTGTGAATGAGCGCGTGATTGGCCGCCGCGTAGCGCCCCATCAATTCCATCGCGGCCCAATATTCCTGGCCTTCTTGCGAATCCAAGGAAAGCCACGCCAGCCGCTTCAATTCACTGGGCAAATCTTTGAATTGCGCGAAGGCCAGCTTTGAATAATGGTCGCACACGGCGGCCCCTGTTCCGCGGCTTCCGCTGTGACTGAGCAGCGCGACATATCTTCCCGGTTCGAGATGCCCGATCTTCCCGTGCGCAGTAAACTGGCCGAATTCGACGAAATGATTGCCGCTGCCGCTGGTGCCTAATTGCGACCACGCGCGATCTTTGTTTTGTTTTGTGACGGGGCTGATCGACCAATCCGCGTCCAACACTTCGTGTTCGCGCCGATGCTTGAAAGTTGCGCCGACACCGAAACGGGTTTCGGATTCGATGGCGCGCGTGAGCCGCTCTTGATGATGTTCCAAATCGCGCAAGGTGAGATCAAGGACGGTCATCTTCATGCGACAGGCGATATCCACGCCAACCGCGTAGGGAATGACCGCATTTTCGGCAGCCAGCACGCCGCCGATGGGCAAACCGTAGCCAACGTGTGCGTCGGGCATGAGCGCGCCTGCCACGGCGACAGGAAGCAAACAAGCGCGTTCCATTTGCAGCACCGCTTCCTGTTCGAGGCCATCGCCCCACTGCCGATACTTGACGGGTGCGGCCCGCGGCGGAGGCGGCGCGTTGAGCAAAGCTGTGGCAAACTCTCCACGCAACGGGTCATCGCTGAACGAGGCCGGGTTCGCGACGATTGCCTTCACTTCTTCGTCGAGCCGTGTTTTGTCACCGCCTTTCAGAATGTAGCGGCTGATGAAATCGACGCCTCGGCGTTGCGCTTCTCCGAGCGGCACACCGAGGCGGATGAGATCTTTGGTATTCAGCTGATTCCCCCAAGTCAGTTCAGCGCCAACCTTTCGGCGCCGTGCAATCTCGCCGACAATTGGGTAATTGGAAACTGGAATTGATCCATGCGAAGCGGATCGCGCCCGCACCCGGCGTAACGCAGACTTCAGTCTGCCGTATCGCCGATTTGCAATCCCGATGCCGTCCGCACTTTGGGAGACGCTTGGACTTTCCAACGATCCGCAGAATACGATTCTGCGTTACGGCGAAGGCGGGCGCACCACTCGCGCAAACGCCTTCGCCAATATGTCGCTTAGTACGCTGCCTGGACGCCTTTGACCGATCGCTTCTTCATCCAAGGCATTAACGACCGCAACCGAGCGCCCACTTTCTCGATCGAATGCTGTTCACCCTTCTTTAAAAGCGCATGATATTTCTTATAGCCGCCCTGGTACTCCTCCACCCAGCCTTTGGCGAATTTGCCCGACTGCACGTCTTTCAGGGCCGCTTTCATTCTCTTCTTCACTGCAGCGTCGATAATCTTCGGGCCAATCGTAACGTCGCCCCACTTCGCGGTTTCAGAAACAGAGAAGCGCATGCCGCTAATACCCGCCTCATTGATCAAGTCCACAATCAACTTCAACTCATGCAAACATTCGAAGTAAGCCATCTCAGGCTGGTAACCCGCTTCGACCAAAGTTTCATATCCAGCCAGGATCAAAGCCGTCACTCCACCGCAAAGCACCGTTTGTTCACCGAACAAATCCGTTTCCGTCTCTTCTTTGAACGTCGTTTCGATGACCCCCGCGCGCGCGCCGCCAATTCCTTTGGCCCAAGCCAAGGCCACTTTCTTCGCTTGCCGGCTCGGGTTTTGGTACACACCAATCAACGCCGGCACACCTTTGCCTTCTGTATACTGGCGGCGCACGATGTGGCCCGGACCTTTCGGCGCGACCAAAATCACGTCGACATCCTTCGGCGGAACGATCGTTTTGAAATGAATGGAGAATCCGTGCGAAAAGAGGAGCGCCTTGCCTTTGGAGAGATTCGGCGCAATGTCCTTTTCATACGCGCCGGGCTGTTTGGTATCGGGCAGCGCCACCATGATGACGTCTGCGCGCCGCACAGCTTCGGCGGTGCTGACGACTTCGAAACCTTTCTCTTGGGCGACTGGAATCGATTTGCTTCCCTCGTACAGGCCGATGATGACGTTCAATCCGCTGTCTTTGAGGTTCAGCGCATGAGCATGGCCTTGAGAGCCAAATCCCAAAATGGCGAGGGTTTTGTTTTGGAGAATGTTTAGGTCCGCGTCTTTATCGGTATATACTTTGGCAGGCATTGGTTGGTTAGTTGGGGTTTAGAGTTGAAAGTTAACGTCTGCATACGCGCCGAAATTACTTCCGTGGCAAGGCCACTTTGCCGGTTCGGGTCAATTCCAGAATCCCGAAGGTCTTCATCAGTTCGATAAACTTTTCGACTTTGCTTTCGTTCCCGGTGATTTCGATCGTGAGACTAGCCGGCTGGACATCGACGATCTTGGACCGGAAAATGTCTGTGATCTGCATCACTTCAGGCCGCGACTTGGAATCGACCGCGACCTTGACGAGCACCAGCTCGCGATCGATGTACTCTTGTTCGCGGAAATCCTGGACTTGGAGCACATCGATTAACTTCTGCAGTTGTTTCACGATCTGCTCGATTGTGGCGTCGTCGCCGCGCGTCACGATGGTCATGCGCGAGGTGTCCGGATCCTGCGTGGGCCCAACATTCAGCGTGTCGATGTTGTAACCTCGACCACTGAACAGCCCAGCCACCCGCGTGAGCACGCCAAACTTGTTTTCCACCAACACGGAAATTGTGTGTCGCATAATAGAGTTCGCCGCATGGCCCTCAAAAAACGGCTCACCGGACAAATAAAAATCCCGCATCCCTGTCGGAAGTGCGGGCGACCTGCGAGCGTTAAGCCAAAGCTTCAGGCCGCGTTAGTCAACAACGACTACAGCGAGGACCTGACCGGCCTTAGCAACTGGTTGCATCGGGCGGGAAAGTAACAATCGACTATTTTGAGGTCAACAGGATTTTGACACAGGATTTTGACGCACATGACGCACAATCGCTGCCTGGGAAGTCCTCCGTTGCGCCGAACGGCAGGGCTGGCTAGGGTGAATCGCATGCCCGACAAATCTCTGAAGGTTCTTGCCGTCGTCGGAAGCCTGAACAAGAACTCGGCAACGCGAGTCGTGATCAACCATGTGGCGGCCGAGCTCGCATCACAGAGATGCGCCGTTGATGTGCTCGATTTCCTTCACCAACCGCTGGCTTTGTACAACCCGGATTCGGCCCATCAATTGGAAAGCTACTCGCCATTAAAGGAACGAGTGGAACACGCCGATGTTTATGTGCTCGGGACGCCGGATTATCACGGCAGCATTAGCAGCGCGTTGAAGAATTTCCTGGATCACTTCTGGCATGAGTTCGCTGGGAAATTATTTGCCACGATCGTGGCTTCTCATGAGAAGGGATTGACTGTCACCGACCAGCTCCGGACCGTGGCCCGGCAATGTTACGCGTGGTCGCTGCCTTACGGCGTTTCGTTTGTGGATCGGGAGGATGTGCGCGAAGGACGTGTCGTTAGCGATGCTCTGAAGAAACGGCTCGATATGTTCATTCGAGATGTCCGGGTTTACGGCGAACTTCTCGCCGCACAACGCCGGGCTGATTTGTCGGGAACGGATGCGGGGTTTTTGGCTCGGCTAAGGAAATGAAACGTAATCCGTGAAACGTGATGCGTGATGCGTGACGGCGGCGATCAGGAGGCTTTTGGTGAACTCGGGACCGGCTATGACGGATTTCAGATCACGCATCACGTCGTACGCATCACGTCTTACTCTTCACACGCCATTGACGTTCGACGCCCCCGCCCGTAATTTGTCTCCATGATCGATTTGACCGAGATTCAGCCTCGCGGCGTTGATCGTTTTGAAACGCGTCCACAAATGCCGCCAGCAAAACTGGATGCTCTTTCGCGCGATATCTTGGCCCTGAAGAAAGAGCTGAATGCGATCATTCTCGCTCATAACTATCAAGTGCCCGAGATTCAGGATGTGGCCGACTTCGTGGGCGATTCGCTTGGTCTGTCGCAGGAGGCCGCGAAAACCAACGCCGACGTAATTGTCTTCTGCGGCGTGCATTTCATGGCTGAGACGGCGAAGATTCTGAACCCGCACAAAGCAGTGATCCTGCCGGACAAAGATGCCGGTTGCTCGTTGGCGGAAAGCTGTCCGGCGCCGAAGTTGAAGGCGTTTCAAGCGGCGAATCCGAACTTCTACACGATTGCCTACATCAATTGCAGCGCGGAAGTGAAGGCGCTCAGCGATGTCATTTGCACCAGCGGCAACGCGGTGAAGATTGTCAAAGCTGCGCCGCCAGACCGCGATCTCTTGTTCGTGCCGGACGAAAACCTCGGCGCGTGGGTCATCGAAAAAACCGGGCGGCCCATGACGCTTTGGCGAGGCAACTGTTACGTTCATGTAGAATGGACGCATGCCAGCATCATGCGCATCCGGGACGAATTTCCCGGCGCCCCGCTGGTTGCTCATCCCGAATGCACGAAGGCAGTCCGGATGCTGGCGGATGAAGTGTGTTCCACCGAAAAGATGGTCGGCTACTGCCGGCGCACTCCGGCGAAAGCGATTATCATCGCCACGGAAGCGGGCATGTTGCACAGGCTCCGCAAAGAATGCCCGGACAAGCAATTCATTCCGGCGCCTACCGACAACTGCCGCTGCAATGAATGCCGTTTCATGAAAATGAACACGCTCGAAAAACTCTGCGATTGCATGACTAATCGTTCGCCGCGTGTTGAATTGAGCGACGAGATTCTCCGTAAGGCTCGTGCGCCCATCGAGCGGATGTTAGAAATCTCAGCGCGACCGGACTGACCGGCCTGCGGCAATTCTGACCATGAACCTCCTGGCAGGACAGTGCGTCTCGCCTGTCTAAATCTAAACATTGAGGCACACCTGGACAGGCGGGACGCGCCGCACTACGGGTTCGATTCAGCGAGTCGTTGCAAGGCGCCGACGGTGAAGATCTGTGGGTAAAGGCGTTCGTAATACCAGAGCTTCGCGAAATAGAACCCGATCGGCGCGGGCGTTCTCCACTCACCGGCTTCGACGCGTTCGATTAGCCAGCGCGCTCCACGTTCCAAAGCTAACGTCACACCTTTCGACAGCGCTTGCCGAGCGACCGACAAACTGCCGGCCAAAGCTTCAATCGCCAGCGCCGATTCCTCAATAGTCGACGGGCCGTTGGCCGAGCCGCCCCAACCTCCATCTGGCTTTTGCGCCGAAACGAGCCACGCGGTTGCCCGCTCACGCAGCTCACGAACGTGCTCTGATCGGCTGGACTTCAATTCTTCCAGAGCAACGAGGACCCGAGCTGTTCCGTAAGTCGGATTTTCATCGCCGGTCATGAATTCATTTCCGAACCATAATGGCGCCCACGAGCCATCGGCGCGTTGGCTCTGTGCCAGATAACCTAGCATGCGCTCGAGAGCCGCAGTGAGGCCCACTTTTAGATTGTCGGGCACCACGTCAATCCAGGCCGTCAGAGCGCGTAGCGCATGTGCGGTTAAATCTGGACTGCTGCGGTCAAACGGGAGCGCGCCCCAGCCGCGGCAAAACGTCGGAATTCCTCCGTCGCGGTTCTGCAGGTTCAATAACCAATGAATGCCAGCGAGAACCGCAGCGGGAGCCTCTTCGTCGCGATCTCCAAGATTTCTCAAGGCCAGCAACGCTCCCGCTGTGTCGTCCGCGTCCGGAACTCCGCCAGGCAAATCAGTCCAGGCCCAGCCGCCCGGGGCCGCGTGCGTGTAGGGATGTTCGTTGCGATATTGTTGATGGAGCAACCATTCCCGAATCGAGTTGCGTTCGTCAGATCCCAAGCTCATTGCGTTTGCGTCTGATCCCGAATCCGCGCGCGCTCGACTGAGGAGGGCATTAACCGACAAAGTCGTCACCCATGTCGACAAATTGGCATCGATCGGCCAACTGCCATCTGGCCGCGCGGATGCTCGCAGGAACTCCGACCCGTGAATCGTGGTGGGATGATCGACTTGTCCGCTGCCTGCCAAGCTCATAACGACAAAACTCGTGAGCGGCGTCGCCTCCAAGAACCCGCCGCTGGATGGTTGAATGCGGCGCAAGGTCTTCAAAGTGCGGACACGTGTCCAGTTGCGGCAAACTCGCGCGAAAGGATTCAACGAGGGCCGGTGCCAGTGCCGAGCTTGTCCAATAGCGATCAAAGCGGGCAAAGCGTAACTAACGACGGGCAAGCGAAGAGCTGCGAACCATTGATGCGGGCATGCCGCCAGCTCGAACGGCAATGGCAACACCCAGCGCCAAGCGTCGGGCCCGGCTCCCAGCCGCCCGGCGAGCGCACACATGGTGAGGATCGGCACAGAGAAGGTGCGATCCTTGCCGTACCGTTTGATTATGGCCGGCGCGAGGCGGTCCGGCTCGATTCCTCCAGCGCGTTGAATCAGCCAGCGTTCGGCATTGGACAGCACGACGGAATACTTTTCGTCTGCTCCCGACACGGCGCCAAACGCAGCCCAGCATAACGTCGTTGTGCTGATATTGCTCAGACTGATCGTGGTGTCTCCCCAGCCTCCATCGGCGTTGGCGTTCCCGGCCAGCCAATCGAGCCCTTTTGGGATCAGCGTCTGGGACGCGGGATGTCGGGCGGTGGATGCATGCTCGACAATCGCCAACGCGCAGACAGCGGTTGCCGTGGAGAGCGCGCTGCTGGACAATTCTCCGGTCCAATGACTCTTTGCGGTGCGGGCCTTAAGCAACTCGCTCCGAGCGATGCACAGCGCGGTTTGGAGACGAGATCGCACAGGCTGAGGAACAGGCAAATCGCCCTGGTTAATCCTCTTGTAGGATAGGCGTCCCGCCTGTCCTGGCGCACCTCAAGGTTGGGACAAGCGAAACCGTGAACCGCGCTGTAGCGGACAGGCGAGACGCCCGTCCTGCGACACAGGTTTGGGGGAGGCGGGCAACGATGGCGTTCACACCAAATCCTTCTCGCGCTTCCGAGCCGGCATGACAGAACACGCTTCCTTGCATCCAAACCATCGGCTCAATAAGTAACGATTACGGCTCACCCAATTGTAAACCTTTTCCGCGACCCAAATCACACCCGGAACCCACAGAATCAGAGCGACCGGAACCAGCAACGGCATTCGCATTCCAACAAAACGGATGCATCGCGCGCCGCGATAAATCCTCCCGGACGGCGTGACACAATGAATGGCCTCGAGCAAATCCTGGCGAGTAAGGCTGGGCGCCACAGACGCTGCGCGTTTATGCGACAACGGCATCAGGCTGACAACGTTGAGCCAGTCCAGCCACGTCAACAACTTCATTTGGAAGGTGCAAAGGGGACACGCGTCGTCGTAAAGGACGGTATGAGTCGCGGCAGGCATTCGAGTCATCGCCCATCAAGTTACGCGTGAAGCTATTGTCCCGTCAATCATCAGCCCTCATCAGCTCATCAGCCCACGGGCTTCTCCAAAAGGATCGACAAACCATTTCCTCTCAGGTATTCGACTTGTGTCAGAGCGCGCGACGAAGCGCAATCACTGAGAGTTTATGCTGCTATTTTTCCTGGTGTTGATCATCTTTGGAATCGGGTCCTTGTTTGCTTGGTCGAATCGGAAATGACTGCCGAACTCCGACAACTCGTGGCCCAACGGCAAACACGCCGCGTCTTCCTGGGCCGCGCCGGGCGCACCCTTGGCTCCCTGGCGCTCGCGTCGTTATTGACTGAGAAATGGCTTCGCGCCGCGCAGACGTCTGGAGTCGGTCACACGGACAAGTTTGGAGTGATCGATCCCCCGCATCATTCAGCCAAAGTGAAGCGTGTGATTTGGCTTGCGATGGCGGGCGGACCGTCGCATTTGGAGACATTCGACTTCAAACCGAAACTTGCTGAAATGGATGGCCAACCGATGCCGGAGAGCATGACAGCGGGCCAACAGCTTGCGCAGTTGCAAGGCCAAAAACTGGTTTGCTGGGGGCCACAAACCAAATTCCGCCGCTATGGCCGTTGCGGGGCTGAGATGACAGAATTATTCCCGCACGCCGGACGCATCGCGGATGAAATATGCATCATCCGTTCGATGACCACTGACGCGATTAATCACGACCCGGCTCACACGTTTATGAACACGGGTTCGCAAATCGTCGGCTATCCATCCATGGGAGCGTGGATCACCTATGGATTGGGCAGCGAGACTGCGGATTTGCCCGGTTTTGTCGTGTTAGTTTCACATGGGGGAGGGCGCTCGCCCCAACCAATCGCGGTGCGGCAATGGTCGTCCGGCTTTTTGCCAAGCCGTTTTCAAGGGGTGCAGCTTCGCGGCAAAGGCGAGCCGGTTCTTTACCTGGCCAATCCCGCCGGAATCTCGCGCGAGCAACAACGCGACGTGGTGCAAGCGATTAACTCTCTGAATATTTGTCACGACACCATCGTGGATGACCCCGAGATCGCCACGCGGATTGCTCAATACGAGATGGCTTTTCAAATGCAAGCGAGCGTGCCTGGTCTGATGGACATTCGCGCCGAACCGGAACACATTCGCCAAGCCTACGGTTGCGCACCCGGGGACGGCTCATTCGCTTCGAACTGCCTGCTCGCGCGGCGCCTGGCCGAGCGCGGCGTGCGTTTCATTCAGTTGTACCATCGCGATTGGGATCATCACAATGGCCTCCGTGAGTTCTTTCCGGAAAAAGCCCGCGAAACGGATCGCGCCTGCGCTGCGCTCGTGGCCGATCTGCGGCAGCGCGGCATGCTCGATGAGACGTTAGTGGTTTGGGCGGGTGAATTCGGACGCACGCCCATGGCTCAGACAAACAAGGGCGCGCCGGGGCGGGACCATCACAACAAAGGTTTCTCCATTTGGCTCGCGGGCGGCGGTGTTCGGCCCGGGATCACTTTCGGCGCGACGGATGAATTGGGTTACGCAGCGGTCGAAAACGTGGTCTCCGTCCATGACTTGCACGCGACGATGCTTTATCTGCTCGGCATCGACCATGAACGTTTCACGCACAAGTTTCAGGGTCTCGATGCGCGCCTCACCGGCGTAGAAAGAGCGCAGGTGATCCAGGGCATCCTCGCGTGATGCAATTCAATGTCGCGGCCTGAAGGCTGAGTTGGAACGGCGAAGTAACAGCTTCCTTCACAGCAGCCCAAAGAAAAAGGACGGCCACGCCGAGCAGCAACCTGCGCCGCTCATCGAGTTCGGCGTTCCTCCGTCATCGCAAGGCTTGTTTCTCCCCAATCGCTGAATTCCCAGGCGGCCTCTTGGCGGGGTCGTACCTATTCATATTTTATTGGCTCATCAAATGAATAATGAATAGACACGACCCCAAAGGCCCCCAAGATTTTTAGAATGGCGTGAGGGGATGTTTCTTTATATGCATAGCGCTGTTCGCGCGGAGTTAATGTTTTGACAATGCAGGACCGGCCCCAATGCCGGTCCTGCGTTCAACAAACTGCCCGGAACCATCCGCCCAAGTAAAGAAGCATGCACCCAGCGAAGCCCAACCACATTCACTTCTCCCGCCGCGCAGCGGCTTCGTTCAACCAGCCGGCTCCAGGCAACGCCGGGACCACGTCTCGGTTAACAATTGGACATCATTGGCCCGGCGTGCCTGAGCCGGGACGTTCGTTGTGACATGAGGTCACGTTTGCCACTGCTTAGCGTGGATTGTTCCTGACTAAGCCCTGCGTTTCGCCGCAGGTATTCTATGGGAGCAGGCGTTTGGAGGGCGGCTCGGCAACGAGCTACTGCCAAGGGTCTGAAGCCTCTCAAACAATTTAGGATCGAACAAGCCAAGGCCATTCTGTAATGGAGTGGATAAGCCCACGTCGATCTGGTCTCTCTTTGCAAGAGAATTGGCAGAACCTTCCACAAAAAGAGGAAAAGCAAATGACGATTGATCTTCACGGGTCGATTGGTGCGTCCTCGACCCCCAAAAGCTCGGAGTGGGATTCGCTCGATTAGGCGACTCGGTCCGAAGGCTGCAGATGCGTATTGCAAAGGCCATCAGAGAAAAACGCTACGGCAAAGCCCGCGCTTTGCAGTGGTTACTCACACACTCGCGCGCAGCCAAACTTGTGGCTGTCCAACGAGTGACAAGGTCAATTTCATCCGTTACGCGGATGATTTTGTCGTGACCGCCGCCAGTCCAGAGAAATACCGTCGAGAATTCCCGTGTCACCGGAGTAAGCCGCGACAAGCAAAGTAGTTGAGCAGAAAACGGCCCCGAAAAGAGGCCTTATGAGCGATTTTGGACGGCGTTTTGCCTCTTTAAGAGAATCCAGCAAACTGCATCGATTCAGCAAGACCAGGTGAAGCGCGGGGCTGGCTGGACGCTGGACGGAGAGCCTCCCAGCACAACGCGTCACTGTGGTTTGCCGACTTTGGGCGGTGCGGCGCGCGGGCGCGAACGTGATTGATTCGTTGGCTTCTCCTTAAAGGCAGAACGCAAGAGCCAATGGCGCTTCAGTCCTTGCATTAGTTGATCCGCTTGCACGACGGCGCGTGAAATCTGGGCCAGCATCTGGTCGTTGGTTTGGACTTGCGCGTTCAAATTGCTCGTGATGTTGGCGAGGTGCAGCAAGGTCTGGTTTAAGTTTGTGGCCAGCATGGTGACATTTGTTTCGGCGCTGCTTAACGTGCTATTCGCCGAGTCCAACGTCTCTTGCAACCGCGCGTTCAGATTCGTCGGGATGAGCCAGTTGCCCAGCGCGCCATTTTCGTTCGTTAAGAGCGCAGTGATGATAGCGAGATTGGTGAAGAGCGGTTTTGTTTGAACGACCGTGGAATTTAAGTTGGCCGTGAGGCTGGCCGTATTCGATATTATTCCGCCCAACTGGTTCGTCATATTGAAAATGGCCGGCAGCGCTTCTTCGACGCGATTGGCAATTTGTTCCATGCGAATGGTGAGAGCGGGCGATTCCTGCGCTGGAATCCACCAACCGTCTGCCTGCTCGGTCAGCAGGACCCAATCGTTCGGTTTGTTCGGGTCTTTGTTGAGAACACGGATGGGCAATCCTGGCTTAATAGGCTGAACGCTCACTTCGCCCGTGGCCCCCTTGCTCACTTCGAGGACGCGCTTCCCCAAAAAGTCTCCAGTGCCAATCCGAACCTTCGAGTCAGACCAGATGTAACCAAAGTAAGGCTCGCGCACTTCAAATCGCACGAAAACATTGTAGTTCATCTGCGTGAACCAGTCCTTGCCCGCGGGCATCCCTTCGATCTTGGTAATTTCTCCGACCTCAAATCCCATCAGGCGCACCGGGTCGCCCACGCGCAATCCGGTCGAATCAGCCACATACGTATGGTAGGGAATCTTGGTCAGGAACCATCCTTTGCGTTGGGCGATATGATACACATAGTACGCGAAGCTGGCCAACAGCAGCAGAGTCGCCAGGATGACAAACCAGCCTACCGCGCGTTCGACTCGGCTCAAACGCGTGCGGAGTTGCGGGGTCAAGTCTTGGACTGCCATAAATCAATCAGCCATTTATCCCGCCGAGAGCAACTCGTGCAACAAAGGTTCGGCGTGCGTTCTTAAACCGGAGCGCTCTCCCAAGAGCATCCAATGTTTGTCTTTGATTAGGGCGAACTGTTCGCCTTGCTCGGCCCACGGCCGAAAATCATCCGCAGTGACGACGAGCGTTGTCTTGCGGCCATTCATTATTTCGTGCCCGGAACGAAGTGCGCTGAGAAACTCGATCCACCAGCGCGATTGACGCGGGTCCACGCCGCGAAGCGGGTTGTCCAATAACAACAGTTCCGGTTCCAGCACCAGCGCGCGCGCCAGTGCAATTCGCGGACGCAGACTGCGATTGACTGCTCTTGGCGTGCTATAAGCCAAGGAAGAAAGGCCGGTCATGTCGAGGATTTGCTCGACGCGTTCTTGGACTTCAGCCAAACGGCAATTCCGATGGTAACAAATGGGAAGGGCCAGATTCTCCGCGATGGTTAAATGACCGAACAGCCTTCCCTCATCGGCAAAAACAACGCCGACACGCAAGCGCATCTGAATTTTTTCATCCTCTGAAAGTTGGTCTATCTCGCGGCCCAAAACGCGATGAATGCCTCTGGCAGGCCGCGTTAATCCTGCGGCCGTGGAAAGCAAATCGCTCTTCCCCGAATCTGGCAATCCCCCGATGATCCAGTAGTCGCCCTGCGAGACGGTCCAATTCACGTCTTCGATCAGCGCGGAGTTGGGGTCAGACGCGGTCGCGACTGTCACGTTGACCATTTCAATGGCCGTTGCCGCGTCGGTGAGTGGAGCAGCGCCTTCCTTCACATGATTAGATAGACGATGATAAACACGGCATCCAACAACGTGCAAACAACGACACTCTCGACCACGGCTCGCGTTGTCGCATGCGCGACCTCCTCAATTTGCAACGGGCGCGCCAGCCCATGGTAACACGTCACCGTCGCGATAATCACCCCGAAGCTAACGCCTTTCAAAGCGAGCAGAACAAAATCCTCCCATCTCAGCGACGCCGCCAATTGACTGAAATAATCCCCCGGCCGCAAGGGAACATCCTGCAGGAAGGCAAAAAGGTAACCGCTGAATAGCGCGATCAAGATCAGATAGATGGTCAGTGACAGAATCGAGATGGCCAAGCCAGCCACCCGAGGAACGACCAGATAATGAATTGGATCAATTCCTAGAGCTTCGAGCGCTTCTACTTCCCCCAGGGCTCGGGCGGTGCCCAGTTCGATTACGATTGCTGTGCCAATTCGGGCGAGAACAAGAAGCGCCGTAATCAATGGGCCCAGTTCGCGGACGACAACTGTCACCATAATAATGCCCGCGTAATTGGTGGCGCCCACCCGGCTTAGCAATGAAACCGTTTGACCGATGACGACCAACCCAAGCGCAAAGGCAACGAAACCAACAATCGGAAGCAACCGCACCCCCGCCCGATGAATTTGCGCGCGGATCAGCGGATGAATCACGCGCGAAGCAACATAAAACTTCGTCATGATGACTCCGAGCGTGATCAAACCGAATGCGCCAAGCCCATGAACGGTGTAGGTCAGGCGGAGCACTCTCCGCCCAATCCAGTTCAGGTAATTCCGAATAAAGCGCGTGCGAGAACGAGACTGCCGTTCTCCAAAACTGGCGGCAGCAGGGGCGTTTTCCACGCCGTCAAAATACGTTCGCCCCCAAGGCCGGTCAAAAGGGATTTTTGCACGTTGCCTGGCGTCAGGCTGCCAGACAGTTTTAAGCGTAGCGCAGACTAGACTCCGTCACTGCAGTCCAAGACCTCCAAGACGCTGTCGCGGCGACGCATGCGCCGGTCGATTCAGGACGCTCTCCAGATGATTCACTTCGCGCCGCCCTCGCGCAAAGCCGCGCTTGCTTTCTGGCGGATGTATTGGTCGAAATGGACGAGGACCGTGACTTGCGTTGCGCCTTCGGGTTCGGGTTCGTCGTAAATCGATTTAAGCATGAGCAACCGGTCGCCGTCCTTATCGGTGAAGACGTCGTACGCGGGACCGAAGTTCAGGCCAGTGAACCTGAACCGAGTGCAATTGGGCTCGTATCTACTCATTATTCATTTGACTGGTTGCCGTCAGTAGCGCCTGTGCGTAGGCGGATCGCGAAACCTGTGCGGATCGAGTAAATCGGCGATTGGAAATGAACGGCGCGAGATTGTTCGCGATGACAAGGACCGGAGACCAATTGAATAATGAATTGTTAGGAGTTGACCCCTATGCTCCCCCTATGCTCGCTAAAACACGCTCTTGCCAGATTGCGGGCTTGAGGCGTTTATGGCGGACCTCCCACAAGCCGGTAAAATCGCTGCGTGCTGCCGGCCAAGGGGAGATTGTCTGAAACACTGATCATTGCTCCAGTGCCTGAGATTGGAAGCCCCAGAAACGTCCAGGTAGGATTGACCAGATTCGTGGCGAATTGAATGCGGTAGGTTGCGCCGGCTGTGGACATCCATTCGATTTGGAGTTGCGGCGCGAGTTTGATTCCGATTCGGATCGGCTCGGTGGTTGGTGGCGGCAAAATGGTTAACACGGCCGGGGCGCTCGTGACGGTTCCCGCGGAGTTGCGCACCCCTACTGAATAGCTGCCAGCATCCTGCACCTGGACATCCGACAGAAAGAGAAAGCTGTTCGTTTGTCCCGCCAAAGCGTTTCCGTCACGAAACCACTGGTATTCCAGCGGAAGTCCCCCAGTCGCCGAAACGGTAAACAAGACGATATCCCCGCTCTGAGCGGTTTGGCTTTCTGGCGGAAGCACGATGGCCGGCGCTTTGAAGGCGGCGCTCGCTGCGACCGAGAAGTTGTCGATGAGCATGAAATTATCGCCTGCATTGGCAAGAGCGGCATCGCTGACGTACCAGTCAAAAGTGATATACGCCAGATCCAAGGCGCGGGCATCGACGTTAAAAGGCTTGTTTTCAAAGAGCGGAACACCTCCCCTGGATGCCGACCACGTATTGGCTAAGAAATTGATGGTCGCGTCCAATCGAACCATGACTTCGGTTTCAAACGTCAACGGTGTTGTGAACCGGGCCGTTGTTCCATTGGCGCCAAAGATCGTCAAATCGGAATTATTGAACCAAATACCAGCCAGGTACTGTCCGGCTTGGTTGTAAAGACTGACGGCAAAGAGATCGTACCGGTCGTTAGTCGAGTCGAAGATTCCCAAGTCCACGGAAAAGCTCACAATCGGCCGTCCTTGCGCAATCGGATCAAAGTTTAATGGCCGAAAGATGACACCGGAACGGTTGGTGGGGGATAAAAGTCCGATGTAGGCGGCGTGGCCCGATCCGCCCAGAGCATCAATGATGCCTTGAACCTCGCTGCTCAGGCGCACGCCTCGCCAGCCGTCGGTTCCAACCACTTCGCCGGGCCCATCGTCGAATGTCTCGAAATCCGTCGCGTAAAGGATCTCTCCAGACTCAGTCAGGCGTCCGTTGAGGCGGACGTCGCCCAGCGCGCCGGAATAGCCATCAACCGCGATTTGGTAGGTTGTGCCGAAGACGGCCCAGAATGCGACGCGGCTGGTAAATTCAGAACGATCTTCATCGTTGCTGACCAAAGTTGCCAATTGGGCTAGTGTGCTTCCTGTATAGACGGCCAACAGCGTATCGAAGTTGGAACCTGAGGTCGTAAATTCCATCTGGCCTGTCGCGGGCGCGGTCCAACTCCACCAGACCGACTTCGTCGCGGTTTGCTTATTGTGTTTTGGTTCACCTGCCTCCGCGGTGGCGTTGGCGTTGGAACCGGCGCTCGACGGATTCGCGCCGGTTAGTTTAATGCGGTTAGTAAAATGATCGTTGCTTGGGCCGCCCGCTGGAAGGTCGATGTGCAGCACGATCTTGCCCACGCCCCTTTTGACAGCGCTTTCAAAACCATCGACGGCGATGTAATAGACGACGTTTCTGGTGGCAGAAAAGCTCGTTCGACTTGTGAAAAGAGCGCCGTCGTCGTCGTTGCTCGCGACAGCCACCAGTTCGCTAAGGCTCCGGCCCGTATAAACTCCAAGCAAGGTGTCGAAATCGCTCCCCGCTGTATCCACGGTCACTCCTCCCGTATCCGGGGCCGTCCATTTCCACCAAACGGAAGATTGAGCTCGCAGCCCGGTATGGGCCGGTTCGCTTGCTTCAGCCGTGGCGTTTTCGTTCGATCCGTTGATCGTGACGCTGCGCCCGGTCAACGCAGCGCTTTGAGCAAAATTATCATTGGCCGGCAAGCTGATGGCAGCCCCGACAGCAAGGCTCAGCCTAATATTGCCCGTTGCTTCGCTGAAGCCATCGACGGCGATGTGGTAAGTGACACCCGCGGCACTGTTGAAGGCCAGTTTGCTCGTGTTGTTAATACCGCTTTGGTCGTCGCTGGCGACTTCAACAAGAGAGGTCAGGGCTGCGCCCGAATAAACCGCCAGGACCGTGTCGAAATCGCTTCCCTGAGTGCTAATCGAAACTCGTCCGGCTGAAGGCGCGGTCCAGGACCACCAGACAGACTTGGCCGGAGGATTGCCTGCATGCCTTGGTTCACCGGTCTGGGCCGTTGCTTCCAGATTATGGCTGATGACTGTGATGTTCGTGCCAGTGAGGACAACGCGGTTCGTGAAGATGTCATTTGAGGGCGCCGCCCCTGTGCCCGCGAGTTGCAGGTTCAGGGTAATATCGCCGGTCGCTCCGTTGCGCCCGTCCACAGCAATCTGGTAAGCCGTTCGCGCGTTGGCATCAAAGCGAACCAAACTGGCGCCGTTGCCGCCGCTTTGATCATCACTGGCCACTGGTGTTAGGGCTTGAAGATCTGCGCCTGAATAAACCGCAAGGACCGTGTCCAACTTGCTGCCGACTGTGCTGATCGTAACGTTGCCCGAGAATGGGGCAGTCCAGGTCCACCAAAGCGAACCAGTCGCCGGAAAACCGGCGTGATGAGGTTCGCCCGTTTCTGCCGTCGCATTGCCGTTGTTGCCGTTGAGTGTCGAGGTTGCGCCCACGAGGGGGCTGCGATTGGCGAAACTATTGTTGGGCGGTCCAAAGCTGCTTTCGCCCACAACCATCAAACTAAGTTCGGTGAATCCTGTTCCGAAAGCATTGCTGGCACTGAGCGTAATTGTGTACTGCCGGGCGACTGCGGGCGTTCCCGTGATAAGTCCCGTCTTCGCATCGAGCGTCAGTTCGGGCGGCAACCCAGCGGCCCCGTAGTTCGCAGGGTTATTGTTGGCGATGATGCGATAGGTGAAGGGACTGCCGGATCGGGCACTGACAGAAGTTGCACTCGTAATAGATGGCGCTGTCAGCGGAGGCGGGCTGATCGTGATGGTCAAAGCGCGCGTTCCTGGGCCTCCTGCATTGCTGGCGCTCAATTGGACGACAAACGATCCCGCCGTCGTCGGGACGCCGGAAATAACGCCTTTACTGGAGTCGATGGACAACCCCGAGGGAAGGCCAACGGCGTTATAACCGTTAGGATTGCCAGACGCGGTGATCGAGTACGTGAAGGCCTGGCCGACGGTCCCGGCAGCTGTCGTGGCGCCGGTGATTACCGGCGCGTCAAGCAGCGCGCGCGCAATCGTAAACGTGACCGCTCCACCCCCAGTTCCCGTGGCGCCGCTGACACCCAGACTTGCTACAAAGGCGCCGGCCGCAGTCGGGGCTCCAGAGATTTGTCCGGTCGACGGATTAATGGAAAGGCCGGGCGGCAGCCCGCTCGCCGCGAAGCTGGCAGGATTCCCTGTCGCAGTGACATTGTAATTTAATGGCGTCCCGACCATGCCGTTGACCGACGCGACGCTCGTGACAGTCAGTGCGTTCAGCGTGTAGTTCAGATTGACGCGCACGGTTGAATTATCGGCGGCGCCAGGCACACCGGAAGTGGCCACGCCGAGCGTTTGTCCAGCCATGTCCACGAGGCGGAAGTCGGTTAGCCTCGCTTCGCTGCCCGCTTTGTTATCGGAGATCGAAAGGTAATAACGGAAAGCGCCCGTGGTCGCGATGTCGGACAAATCAAACACAAACGTCGACTCAATTGGGGTTTCATTGCCGTCAAGCGCAAAACTTCCACCCTGATTTTTCAACGCTTCGGGATCCCATGTTTTCGTCGGAGCGGTGGCGTTGGCAGCGGATGCGCCGAGCGAGACTTTCAGCTGCTCTCGCGCAGAATGTGTGAGCGTGAATTGCGCGAGCAACTTCGGCGTGTAACTCGGTCGTGCCACCAGGTAGTACACCTCGTTGTCGAAGAACGGCGTCCGGGTCGCATCCAGCTTGCCCGGAGCGCGTCCCGTGTTATCCACTCCAGACACGGCGGACAATGGGCGTATCGCGTCATAGGCGATCCAGGTGAATCCGTCATCGGCTGGATCAGCGCCGCCCGGCTTCCACCTTGTGCCCCAGGAATTGCAGATTCGCAAAGCGCCTTTTTCGCCTGAATCGACGGCGCCATTCTTATTCAAATCCACCCAGAGATTGTCGTTGTAACCCACAACAGTCATAGCGTGCCCACCCTCCGCCACGGGCTTTACCGCGACGCAAACCCTCCGCCCGGCGAATTTGTCGTCCTCAGCGGTAGCGGAATCGTCCTTTGCAGCCAGGTAGGTCCATCCGTCGATGTCGGACGCGAAAAGCACGGCGTATCCATTCGCCAAGGTCGCTTTCAGCTTCGAGAGACCTGCCGCCGTGTGAATCTCGCGAATCGTTCCGCTCTCTGCTATGCGATGGTTGACTGCCTTGCGCCAAACAGCCGCGTCTCGGCTCCACTCCCGGTAGTTCTTCGGAACGCCGGTGTCTCCTACGTAAGGGAAATCCGACCAGGTGGCAGCTCCGTGTTTGAGCAAGATCGCGATGGTTTCCTCAAAAGTAGACCCGTTGTCTTCTCCGTCGTTGGCCAGCGAATAAGTCCATTTCGGCGAGAGCTTGAGAGTATTGTCATCGTTCCTATTGTTCCATCCGCGAGCCAGACCCAACATGTGCGTCGCCACATAATAAGTCGTGGCAAAGGAGACGCACGATCCCATATTGCCCTGGGTGCGAACCGGCGGAAACGACGGCAGCAGGCTGTTATCCACCGCTGGCGGTAATCTTCCCGTAAACGCGCCTGGATTAGCCGAAGCCAAGCTAATTGCTCCTTCCTGCACGAACTCATCGCCCAGGACTGAGGTCGGCAAGTCGAGAGCGGGCAAGCCTTGAGTCTTCCGATGCGCGTTAATGCGTTGGACTGCCAGTGAATTCGGGCGCACGCTCTTGGCCGCTGGGAGATTCTTGTCCCGCCACTCCTTTTCCGCTGGCGACGGTCGGCGATAGCCCTTTGCGACAGGGATGTCCTGAGCTTTGGTGTGCCCTGCAAGCAAAACAGAAATCGCCAATATTGAAATATATCGACTGGTCATAGAATCTGGGGCAACGAGGACATTTAACGCTGTTCGTCGCGCGAACCTATCGACCCCAAGTGCTTGGCTCAAGAAAAAAGCCGCATGGCCTCGGAATGGTCGGAATGAATAGGGTGTCATGCAGCAATTCTTACTCTAAAGGAGCGCGGACCGACGAGTCCGCGAGAGGAACCATCGAGATAAACACAAAACGCGCGGACTCGGCGGTCCGCGCTCCTTTAGTGAGCATAGTGAGAATTGCTGCATAAAGAATCATCAATAATCTTGACGGAGGCATCTCTTTCGTTTGTTATCCACACATCCCGTAGGTCTGTTTTGCAAGTAAGAGCAGCCATGAATGCTGCCTTCATTTATTCTTGCGTTTTGATCACAGACCCATGGTCAAGGCGCTTGGAAATTAAGCCGTGCTATCGCCAGTCAAACCATGGAGACGGAGACAGTGTCCGTGTCGGAGCAGACAAAGGTAAAACACGTAGAGCTATGAACCAACCAGTAATGCATAATCAATCAACAACCGGTCCGAAGCTGCCCCTGAAACTTCCCTTCGCGTTGCTTCTGCTCACCTTATGGGCGCCGTTGGTTTCAGCCCAAATCTCGACCGTTGTCTTTCAGGACGACTTCTCTGCCAACACCATCGATCCCGCCAAATACCAGCCGGACGCGCCGTTCTTCGAAGGCGGCAAAGGTGATATCCACGCTGAAGTCGGCGGTGGGGTCATCAAGTTCGTTGGCACCACGAGCCAGCAATGGTGGTCGGGCGGCACTCTGCGAATCGCTCCGACTTTCAATGCTACCGAAGCGACGCCCGTGACGATCTCCCTCGATCGCGTTTCTGAAGCCGGTGTCGGGACTGCTTCGCGCAGCGCGCTGTGGATTCTTAACGAGGCGAAAGATAAATACGTCTTGTTCGCCGATGTGCGCGGCGAGGGCGGTTGGCGCTTCAACCGAAAAATCGGCGAGACGGGTGACGTGCCCACCGGCAGCGGCACGGACATCGGCGCCTTCAATGGCGGGACATTTGACGATGGCGGTTTGCACCGGATGCAAATGGTGGCGAACGGCCAGACCGTAAAACTGATGCTCGACGGGCAAGTCGGAGTGGAGGTGAAGTTTCCGTTCTCGAAAGTGATCTTCCAGTTTGGCAGTTACGCGCGCGCCAACAACGACACCGCAGACACCACGTGGGATAATCTAAAAATCGAAACCAATCTCAAGACGGCCGTCGTTTTCCAGGACGATTTTACAGCGAACAACATTGATGCCGCCAAGTATCAGGCGGATGCTCCCTTCTTCGAAGGCGGCAAAGGGGACATCCACGCCGAGGCAGGCGGCGGCGTCATGAAGTTCGTCGGAACAACCAGCCAGCAATGGTGGTCCGGCGGAACGTTGCGCATCGTGCCAGCCTTCACGGCGACGGAAGCCACTCCCGTCGCGATCAGCGTGGATCGAGTCGCCGAAGCCGGCGTCGGAACGGCCTCGCGCAGCGCTTTGTGGATCCTCAATGAAACCAAAGATAAATACGTGCTGTTCGCCGACGTTCGCGGGGAAGGCGGCTGGCGTTTCAATCGCAAGATTGGCGAGCCTGGCGACGTGCCGACCGGCAGCGGAACTGACATCGCAGCTTTCAACGGCGGGACTTTTGACAATGGCGGCTTGCACCGGATGCAGATGATTGCCAACGGCAAGACGGTGAAGCTATTGCTGGACGGGCAGGTGGGGGCCGAAGTCAAGTTCCCGTTTTCTAAGGTGATCTTTGAGTTTGGCAGTTACGCCCGGGCCAACAACGACACGGCTGATACCACGTGGGATAACATCAAAGTCGAGACCGTAGTCCCGGATACGATCCAGGTGTTCTCGGATGACTTTTCGTCCAACGCAATTGATCCGGCAAAATATCAAGCTGATGCGCCGTTCTTTGAGGGGGGCACGGGCGACATCCATGCTGTGGCAGGTGGTGGAGTGATGAAATTCGTTGGCACGACGAGTAAACAATGGTGGTCGGGCGGCACGCTCCGTCTTGTGCCGACCTTTGCGCCATCCGAGTCGGAGACGATAACGCTCAGTATAGATCGCGTGGCTGAAGCAGGCGTCGGCACGGCTTCACGAAGCGCCTTGTGGATTCTTAACGAGGCGAAAACCAGTTACGTCCTTTTCGCTGACGTTCGGGCCGAGGGTGGCTGGCGATACAATCGCAAGATTGGCGAAACGGGCGACGTGCCCACCGGCAGCGGCACCGATATTGCCGCGTTCAATGGTGGAACGTTCGATGATGGCGGTTTGCACAAGATGAGCATGATTGCTGATGGCAAAACGGTGAAGTTACTGCTGGATGGGATTCAGGGCGCCGAGGTGAAGTTTCCGTTCTCCCCCGTCATTTTTGAGTTCGGTTCGTATGCGCGCGCCAACAATGACACTGCGGATACGACTTGGGACAATCTCAGCGTTATCACCACAGGCGGCACGACGTTTGCCCCGACAGCGGCCAGCGCACGCGTCGGCCAACTCAGTCCCCCAATCACGGTGCGAATTCCACAAGGCCGGAACTCCCAGGGCCCCGTTCAGGTAAGGGTGGTCAGCAGCGATCCAGCCATTGCGGCGCCGGAAGGAGGAACTGGTGGGGCGTTGAACATCACGTTCCCTGCCGGCGGCGCCAATACGGCAACTTTTCGGGTCCGCGGCGTGGCCTTGGGTAATGCTCGGCTTTCGGCTGAAGGAGACTTGCCCGCCGCGAACAGCTTGACGGTCGTGGTCATTTCCGGTCCTGGCGTGGTTTTGGAAGAAAACTTTGCAGCCGGAACCATTGACAATGCCAAGTGGCAAAGTTCGAATCGTCCCTTCGAGGTTGGCACAGGAACCTACACCGTGACCCAAACTGGCGGTGCGCTGAACATCAGTGGCGCCGGAGAATCTGACTTCTGGTCTGGTTCCTCGTTGAAGACAGCCAAGAGTTACGTCGCTCTCAAAGATTTGAATCTCATGGTGGAAGTCGATCGAACGTCGATCGAGCAAGCTGGTTCCGCCGGCCGAACCGGTGTGTACCTCACGACAGGCGACCGCTCTCGCTATGTGCTCTTCGCTCACAACCTCGGTGAGAATGGCTGGCAAGTAAACGTGAATCCCGGCAGCGCCACCGGTGGTGGCAACAACATTGCGGTGTTCGACGCGCTCGACCAAGACGCGGGACTGCACAAGATGAAGCTCGTGGCCGATGGCAGCAGCGTCGAAGTCTTTCTCGATGGTCTCTCGGGCGGGAAGTTCCCGTTCGAGGTCGCGTCGGGTGTTTTCGTGGAGTTCGGCGCGTACGCTCGCGCGACTGGCGATACAGTGCTCGGCAAATTTGACAACGTCAAAATCCAATATGTGCTCCCGTGTTCGAGCTTCTCAGAGCAAAGCGTGTCGATGACACAATCCGACGCCGGCAAACAGGTCGCCGTCACGATTCCGCAATTGGTCAACGACGCCGCGGCCGCGACGGTGACAATCACCAGCCGCAATCCGGCGGTTGCCGTTCCGGCGGGCGCTGTTAATGGCGTGTTAACTTTGAATTTCGCGGCTGGCGCTCCGAATGCACAGAACATTACTGTCACTCCGGTTGGTTTGGGATCGACAACTTTCGAAATCGCCAGCACGCCTGCGAACTGCGTCGCTGGCTCATTGTCGGTGGAGGTGGTCGCCACGCCGCAGGTTCTCCTGACGGACGAGTTTTCGGGAAATGCCTTTGATCCTGCCAAATGGGTTCTGGACTCGACTGCGTTCGACACTGGCACGGCCACTCCCGAATCTGCGCTGACCGTGGCGAATGGACAGGTGAAGATCGACGTCACCGTCGAAAGCGCCGCGTGGCCCGGCTTCGCGCTTTTCACCGCGAACAAATACACGGCGGCGGCAACTGCACCGGTGACATTCGAGATTGATCGAACGCTGCTGGATTTCGTGCTTGTCACTGGCACCGGCGCGAGGCAACGCGCGGGCATTTGGATCAAAGAACCCGCTGGAAACTTCGTGTTTTTTAACGAACACGCAGCGCACGACGGCAACAATTTTGGCTGGCGTTACAACAAAGTAACCGGCCAAGCCGATGACAACCCAACGGATGCTGGAGTCAATATTGCGGTCTTCGATGCGGCGCGTTTCAACGACCTAAAGAACCATCGCATGAAGATTGTGGCGAATGGCGCGACCGTGAAGCTTTTCCTGGATGATGTGTTCGGCGCGGAGGTTCCCTTTGCGTATTCGCAAGGACTGACCTTTGGCTTGGGCGCATACGTTCGGGCAGGCGGCGATGTTGTGCGCGGTTACTTCGACAACGCCAAGATTAGCGGCGGTGTGGGAGCTGCGCCACCAGGCCGTCTTACGGCTGCTGTGCAAGGCGCCAACATCGTCATTTCCTGGACTGGAGAGGGAGCTTTGCAATTTAGCGATTCCATCTCGCCATCCAACTGGCAGAACGTGACGCCGGTGCCCACCGGCAAGTCGCTCACCGCTCCTGTGCAAGGCGCCAAAAGATTTTATCGTCTTCGGCAGTAAGCCTTCTTTGTCTTCAAGCGGCCGCCCAAAGGCCGCCAGGTTTTGGATTGCGCCAGTCCTCTGGCGCTTTCGACGGGTCAGGGGACTCCCAAAGCGGCAGAGGACTGCCGCAGTCCAAGACGCTGACGCGAGAAAGAATGCCTCGGCAGTTGTGTCGGACCTGTCACGTCAGCAGAACCGCCTCTATACACCGACTGCTGCAACAGCTACTATTTCAGCGCTGTGTTCCATCGTTCCCTAATAGGTTGCTGGCTCGCTCTCGCAGGCTCGTTAGAGTTGGTGGCAGCCGCGCTGAGCTGGCAACAACTCGAAGGACATCGTCGCGCGCCATTGGTGGTCCCTTCGGCGGGAAAGGCGGGCTTTACAGAGATCAGCCCGGCGATTTCCGGGATTAACTTCACCAATCTGCTCAGCGAAGAGAAGTCTCTTACGAATCAGATTTTCCTAAACGGCTCCGGAGTGGCCGCCGGTGACATCGACGGCGATGGGCTTTGTGATCTCTATTTTTGCGGCTTGGATTCGCGCAACGCGCTCTATCGCAATCTCGGCCGCTGGCGCTTTGCCGACATCACAGCGACCGCCGGTGTTTCGTGCGCCGGCCAAGCCTCGACCGGCGCCACATTTGCCGACATCGATGGCGATGGCAATCTCGATCTGCTCGTCAATGGCATAGCACGAGGCACGCGCCTTTTTCTTAACGATGGCCAGGGAAAGTTTCGCGAGGCCACAGAGACGTCGGGTTTGCGCGGCGGCAGTGGCAGTATGTCGATGGCTTTGGCTGATATCGATCGCGATGGCTTGCTCGATCTTTACGTCGTTAATTACCGCAATGACACGATGCGTGACATGCCAGACCCGCGTTTCAACCTCCGCGTCACGAATGGAGTCTACCAGCTTCTCTCGTTTAACGGACAGCCCGCCACTACTCCCGGCCTGGCGAATCGATTCACTTTCGATCGAGCGGGCGGCGTTCTTGAAAACGGTGAAGCAGACGTCCTCTATCGCAATGCCGGCAATGGCCGTTTCGTGCCGGTGAGTTGGACGAACGGCGCTTTCCTCGACGAGCGCGGCATGCCCGCCCGTACGCCTTACGACTGGGGATTGTCGGCAATGTTTCGCGACATCAATGGCGATGGCGCGCCGGATTTGTACGTCTGCAACGATTTTCAGTCGCCGGACCGCATCTGGATCAATGACGGACGCGGCCGATTCCGCGCATTGGCGCGACCTGCGATCAGGCAAACCAGCCTTTTCTCGATGGGAGTGGATTTCGCCGACGTTGATCGCGATGGCCACGACGACTTTTTTGTTGCCGACATGCTCAGCCGCGAGCACGCCCGGCGGCAAGTTCAGGTCATGGATGCGGTGGCCTTCGCGCAAGTTCGCAATACATCCGATGACCGGCCCCAATCTCCGCGCAATACTCTCTTCCGCAACCGCGGCAACGGCGCCTATGCCGAAGTCGCCCGGCTGGCCGGGCTCGATGCCTCCGATTGGTCCTGGTGTCCGGCCTTTCTCGATGTCGACCTCGACGGTTACGAAGACCTGCTCGTCACAACCGGCCACTGGCGCGATCTGCAGCACGCCGACATTGCTCGTGAAATCGATGAGCTAAAGAAAAACCTTTCGGCCATCGATCAGCTTCGCTTGCGCAAACGCTTTCCGCGCCTGGACACTCCTAACGCAGCGTTTCGCAATCGCGGCGACTTAACCTTCGAAGACACGCGCAGCGTGTGGGGTTTCGACTCGCGTCAAACCTCCCATGGCATGGCGCTGGCCGATCTCGATAATGACGGAGACCTCGACGCGATCATTCATTGCCTCAACGATCCGCCGCTTGTGTATCGCAATGACTCATCTGCCCCGCGAGTCGCGGTGTGCTTGCGCGGTCTTCCACCCAACACACGCGGTGTTGGCGCAAAAGTTCGCGTCCTAACGCCGGCCTTGCCAGCACAGAGCCAGGAATTCATCTGTGGCGGACGTTACCTTTCGAGCGATGATTTCGTGCGATCCTTCGCTGCTGGAAACGCGACGAATCGTCTCACCATCGAAGTTACGTGGCGGAATGGAAGGCGAAGCATGATCACGAATGCGCCAGCCAATCACGTCTTTGAACTGGACGAATCCGTTGCGTTGATTGCCAAGCCGCGCGACTTGGATTCCGAGACAACACCTTTCTTCGAGGACGTTAGTCATTTGCTTGGGCACCAGCATGTGGACGAACCATTTGACGATTTCGCCCGCCAGCCTTTGTTGCCCCGCAAATTCAGTGATCTCGGACCAGGAGTAACTTGGTGCGATTTTAACGGTGATGGATGGGACGATTTGTTTATCGGCGCCGGACGCGGTGGACGCCTCGGCGTGTTCCGCAATGATGGCCAAGGCCGGTTCGTTCGCCAGCGCGCGAAGGCGTTTGAGGTTCCGGCCGAGCAAGACCTCACTACAGTGCTGGGCTGGCGCCGTAATGCCACCAATCTGGTGTTGCTGCTCGGCCTCGCGAATTATGAGGCGGGGGCGACGAACGGCCCTTCGGTCCGCGAGTTTTCGGTTGTGACGGGAACAGCGAATGAAGACTTGTTGCGTTCGGCAAGCAGCACCGGACCACTCGCCCTGGCGGACATTGACCAAGATGGCGATTTGGACTTGTTCGTCGGAAGCCGCGTCATCGCGGGCCGCTATCCTGAACCTGCGTCGTCGGCCATGTTGCGCAATGAAAGCGGCCACTTGCGTTTTGATGTCGATGCCAGCCGGCCACTGGCAAATATCGGACTGGTCAGCGGCGCTTTGTTTGCCGATCTCACCGGTGATGGCTGGCCTGAACTTGTTCTCGCATGCGAGTGGGGACCTTTGCGGATTTTTCGAAATGAACGCGGCAAACTTGTTGCATGGGATGTGCCGCTGAGCGGCCAAAGCCCTGGATCATCTAGCATTGAACAGCCAACACTCGCCGAGTTCACTGGCTGGTGGAACAGCGTCGCGGGAGGAGATTTCGACGGCGATGGGCGGCTCGATCTCGTCGCAGGAAATTGGGGGCGAAATACGTCTCGTCAGCGATTCCTGAGCAAACCGCTGCATCTGTATTTCGGAGCGACGCGCGGCGCCGCGGGGCTAGCCCTGGTCGAAGCTTATTACGATTCCGCTTCGAGGAAGCTCGTTCCAGCGCGCGATTGGGGTGCGTTGGGCGCTGTGTTTCCCAGGCTGCGCGAACGCTTCCCAAACTTTGCCACGTTCAGCGCCGCCGCTATTCCTGAAATTCTGGATGCAGGCTTGCTGTCAATGAATGGAATGAGCGTTGCCTCGCTTGACTCGGTTGTCTTGCTCAATCGCGGCGAGCACTTCGATGTGCGGCGGCTTCCTGTTGAAGCGCAGTTCTCTCCGGTCTTTGGCATTGCTGCGGGTGAACTCGATGGCGACGGAGACCAGGACCTTTTTCTGGCGCAGAATTTCTTTGGCGTAGCCGCGTCGGAAAGCCGGCTGGATGCGGGTTGCGGACTGTGGTTGCGCGGCGATGGCCGCGGGAATTTTGCCGCCTCTTCGCCAGCGGAGAGTGGATTTGAGATTGGCGGTGAGGCTCGCGGCGTTGCGCTCGCTGATTTCAACCATGACGGGCGCCTCGATATTGCGGTTGGACAGAATCGCGATGCCACCAAGCTTTATCGAAACATCCGCGCAGAGCCGGGATTGCGGGTGCATCTCGAAGGTTCGCGGGAGAACCCGCATGCTGTCGGCGCAATCATAAGGCCAGTATTTCGCGGCGGCTCGATGGGGCCGACTCACGAGATTCGTCTGGGCGCCGGCTATTGGTCGCAGGACTCCACCGACATCATTGTCGGGCGCGTGAAGGACATCGAAGCACTGGAGATACGATGGCCTGGCGGAGTCATCGAGCGCGTGAGCGTGCCTGCGGAGTCACCGACGATTTTGCGAAGGGCCCCCAATGTGGCCGGACGCCCCTAATCCGCAAACTCCGTCATATGCAACAGACACTGCACAAACTCGCGGTTGAGCTGCAAGACCTCGCAACCAAAGGAGCGCGGCGTTTACGGCGCTGCGGTTTCGGGATTGCCATCATGTTGCGACTATTCAGGCACGCTCGTTTTTTCGCGCGTGGAAGCGGCGTAAACGGTAGCGTAAACGCCGCGCTCCTGCTCGCTGCAAGCAATATGCTGTTGGCGCGCGCGGCTGACACACAGCCGGACGCAGCCATCACGTTGACGCTGCTCGAGAGTCGGCGACAACAGCAGGCTGCCGCAGCCAAAAACGCGCAGGTGTTCTACGGTTTCCAATTCTCAGATCGCGCCGCCGAAAGCGGGATCACGTTTGAGCATCGAATTGTCGATGACGCCGGGAAAACGTACAAGGCGGCGCATTATGACCACGGCAATGGGTTGGCTGTTGCAGATGTGGATGGCGATGGACTGCTCGACCTTTATTTCACGACGCAACTTGGGACCAACGAGCTTTGGCGGAATCTCGGCAAGGGAAGATTTGAAAACATCACTGCAAAGGCCGGAGTTGGTTTGCCGGATCAAATAGCGGTCACCGCTTCGTTCGCGGACATTGAAAACGATGGCGACCCCGATCTGTTTGTAACGACCGTGCGTCATGGCAATCATCTCTTCGAGAATCTGGGACAAGGCCGCTTTCGCGACATCTCGAAAGATGCCGGCGTGGATTACGTGGGGCATTCGTCGGGCGCTGTTTTCTTCGATTTCGACAACGACGGGTTGCTGGACCTATTTGTGGCCAACGTCGGCGTTTACACAAGCAACGAGCGCGGGCGGGGCGGCTATTACATTGCGTTTCCAGACGCGTTCTCCGGTCATCTATTTCCGGAGCGAATGGAAGTCAGCATTCTTTATCGGAACCTCGGCGGCCGGAAGTTCAAGGACGTTTCCAAAGAGTTGAACCTTCGCGATGGGAGTTGGAGTGGTGATGCGGCCTTCGTCGATCTGAACCAGGACCGTTTCCCCGATCTCTACGTCGTCAACATGCAGGGCGACGATCGTTACCACGAGAATCAGGGCGGCAAAGGATTTGTCGAGAAGACCGCCGCGCACTTTCTAAAAACACCGTGGGGTTCGATGCAGGCGAAGTTTTTCGATTACAACCAGGACGGCCGGATGGATCTATTCGTGACCGACATGCATTCGGACATGACCAAACCGCAAACGGAACAGGCGCTGAACTTCCGGCTCGATATTGAGAAGGCGAAGAGCGAGCCGTACTGCGCGATCCAATGGACCGAGGAATACCTGCAAGGCTCGGCGAACAATATTTTTGGCAACGCGTTCTACGAAAACCTCGGCAAGGGAAAGTTCGTCGAAGTCTCGGAGCGTCTGCGTGTCGAGACCTACTGGCCGTGGGGCATGAGCGTCGGTGACCTCAACGCAGATGGATACGAAGATATGTTCGTGACGGCGGGAATGGGGTATCCATTTCGCTACGCCATCAATTCTGTGCTCTTAAACGAGCGTGGAGAACAGTTCCTTGACAGCGAATTTCTCGTTGGCGTCGAGCCACGCGGTCGGCAAAGGATCGAAAAAAATTGGTTCACTCTCGATTGCGATGAGAGCGACAAAACGCATGAATTGTGCGCAGGAAAAACTGGCAAACTTGTTATTACCGGCACACTGAGCTCTCGATCATCGGCAACGTTTGACCTCGACAACGACGGTGACTTGGATCTGGTAACGAATGATCTGAATGACCGCCCGCAAATGCTGATCAGCAACCTCACTGAGAAAAAGCGCGTTCAGTTTCTCAAAATCAAGCTGATTGGGACTAAATCAAATCGCGACGGGCTTGGCGCCACGGTCACCGTTCGCGCCGGCGGCAAGCTGTTGACTCAATATAGCGACGGCAAGTCCGGCTACCTCTCTCAAAGTTTGCTGCCGCTTTATTTTGGTCTCGGTGATGCCACCAAGGTGGAATCGGTTGAAGTGCGCTGGCCCAGTGGCCAAACGCAAACGGTTTTCAAGGAATTGCCGATCGGCGGAATGTTGCAGATTATCGAAGTCAAAGATTGATGTATGCGCTCAACCGTTCTCTCGCTGTTTTTTGTTCTCACCGTTTCGAATCGCGGTCTCGCGGCCGACTCCCCCGGCAGGGCGGGGCGCTTGTCCTTCGGCTGGGCCACCGAGAGCATCGTCCCCGACAAACCCGTTGCTCTGGCCGGCCAGTACCACACACGAATCAGCAACGAAGCCCATGATCCGATCACGGTAACCGCTTTGGCCATCGAGACGCGCGATCAGCAAGGCTCGATCAATCAGGCCGTGTGGGTTTCCTGTGATCTCGTCGGCATTCGCAGGAAGACTGTCGAGAACGTCCGCAAACTCATCGCCGGATCTCTTCCTGACCTTGACCAAATGAAGATCGTGATTTCGGCGACCCATACGCATACGGCGCCGGCAATCACTGACGCCGACGAAACCGATCTGCATCCTTACGACTTCGCGGGCAGTTGGGCCTATCGCATTCCAGCCGCGCAACAGAACGTCATGCGACCCCGGGAATATCTGGCTTTCCTGGAACGACAAATCGCCGCGGTCGTTGCGCGCGCGTGGAAGTCACGGCAACCTGGAGAGTTTAGTTCGGCTCTTGGCCATGCCTCCGTTGCCCGCAACAGGCGAGCCGTCTATTTCGACGGCACAACGCGCATGTACGGTGACACCAAAGATCCTAACTTCTCGCATCTTGAAGGCGCATCAGATGATTCGGTCGATGCGCTCTTTTTCTGGCGGGACGGGCAGATCACTGGAATGGCGATAACGCTCTACTGCCCATCGCAGGCCGTCGAGGGTGAATTGTACCTGTCCGCCGACTTCTGGTATGACACGCGAAAGTTGCTGAGAGAACGGTATTCTCCAGGTCTCTTTGTGTTGCCGTTGACGGGAGCCAGCGGTGATCAATCGCCGCACGTTCAAGTGGGCAAATCGTCCACCGCGAGCATGCTCAAACGGAGAAACGTCAAGTATCGCCAAGAAATCGCCAGACGCATCGTCCAGGCTGTGGATGATGCCGCCGGCGTGGCACGCGAGTCCAGGCGTTCCGAGATTTGGTTCGATCATCGAGTGGAACATTTTCAACTGCCTGTTTGGAGAGTCTCCGAACAGCGTTTCGCAGAGTCATCCGCGATTTTCAACGCAGGCAAAGGAAAAACCGAACTATTGCCGAGTCCCGACTACATCAATTGGCGGGTCAATCGAACCATGATCGGGCGATACGAATTGCAAAAGACCGATCCATTTTATCACGCCGAGATACACGCCTTGCGCCTGGATGATTTGGCCCTCGCGACGAATCCATTCGAACTCTACACAGACTACGGCCTGCGGATAAAAGCGAGAAGCCCTGCAACTCAAACGTCCGTCGTGCAACTCACCGCCGATTGTCCCGCTTATCTTCCTACGGAACGAGCCGTTCAAGGAGGCGGATACAGCGGACGAATCGACGACGGAGTGGTTGGCCCGGAAGGTGGACGTGCGCTGGTCGAGGAAACGTCGCGGCTCTTAAAAGCCATGTGGGCTCCGGCCAATTAGTTTAAAGCGGGCGCCTCATTAAAGGGCAAAGATCACAGAGCGGCGAAGCCGCAGCCCCAAATCCGAAATTCGAAATCCGAAACAAACCAGCAGGCGGGTAAATCCGCGACCCTAATCCATACAGGCGCGTCCGGCAACCGGAAGCAACTGCGTCTTGGGACAGGCTCTTAGCTAAGCTGCCCTCAATCTGAAAGGCGGCTTCAAACCGATCCGAGCCTCCCGCGATGGGCGCCCATGACGTGAGAGCCGCGTGTTGAATTCCTGGCAATGCGGCGAGCCAGTCGAGAAGTTGATCGATGAATGGAGCGACGTTGCTGTTGGTGTACTTTGGGTGTGTCAACGAGAGGGGGACAGTGAGAACGTGTTCGGCTCGGTAACCTGTATCGACATTGTGCAACCGAATGAAGCTATTGATCAGGAGGCGGGAGCCGGTCAACAGGACCGGTGAAAGTGCCACTTCGCAAACGATCAGAACGTTACGCAACTCCGCGCGTCGAAGTCCGTCGGTGGAACCGCGACCACCCTCCTTCAGTGATTGGAACAGGAGGCAGCGAAGAGCAGTTGAACCGCAGATGACGCCGATGCACGCGGATACAAAAGCAAGCCCGATGGGGTCACTTCTTTTAGGAAGGACTAATCGTCTCGCGGGCTGCTAATCGGTCTAGCGCGTCACCCGTCAAGCGAAAGATCGTCCATTCGTTCATCGGAGTTGCGCCAAGACTTTTGTAAAAGTTGGTGGCTGGTTCATTCCAGTCGAGCACGGCCCACTCAAATCGGCCGCATTGCCGCTCCTTGGCCAAGCGGGCGAGATACAGCAGGAGCGCGCGGCCCACACCTTTTCCACGCGCTTCCTGACGGACAAACAGATCTTCCAAATAGAGACCTCGGCGACCGAGGAAGGTCGAGAAGTTGTGAAAGAAGACGGCAAAGCCAACCGGCGTCTCTTTGTAGTGCCCAATAATGACTTCGGCGCTTGGACACTTGCCAAACAAGGATGTTCGAAGCAGTTCCTCGGTCATCACGACTTCGTCAGACAAACGTTCGTAGGCCGCAAGCTCCTTGATCAACGAAACAATCAATGGCACATCGGACTCTGTGGCGGTCTCAATTCTGATGTCGGCGGATTCCTTCATAATGCTTCGCTGATATAATCATCAAGATATTGGCGCGTCGAGCGGCGCAATCTTTCCAGCTGCGAGTCACGGGACATTTTTGTCCCGCGGCGAGCGGCGGCCCGCTAGAGCTTCTCGACTGCGGCGCAGTCCAGTGCTATGTACTGGCATCGCCGCCCATTGGCTGGATGCAAATGCATAGCACAAGTCGCGCATAACATGACTGAACGTATCAGGAGCTGGTTGTTTCCTAGGCGTTCGCGACTCGGTGTGATCGTGGCAATCCTCTGTTTAGTTGGCGTGATGGGTTGGCTGTTCAAGCGAGAGACTCAGCCCGTATACGCCGGCAAACCCATTCTGAAACATTTCCCTGATTGGACGACACGGAAAGCGCCGCCCGGCGGGACCATTATCGTCCGCCCGGGCGCGATCCGAACACCAACTCCGCTGCCGCCCGTGGCGCTCAACACTCGATCTAATCTCAGTTCCATCATCGGTCCAGAAGCTGCGCCATGGCTGATGCTAGTTATTGGAAAGGAGGATTCGTTGCTGAAACGGGGTTATTGGCAAATTCAAAGTCGTTTGCCTGCCAGGGTCGAGAGGGCGCTTCCAGTTCCTGTTCCAGCGAGCTTCAACCGGACTGAAGCCCAGGCGCTACTATTTCAACTTTGTCGAGCTCATCCGAAGGCCGTTGCGCCGCGACTGGCTGAGGTGTTGGCCTGCGGAAACCGGCGTGAGCGGCTGCTTGCATTGAACATACTCACGGGTTTGGGTCCGGAAGCTATCGCCGCAAAACAAGCCCTGCTGAACAGCCTCTTGAATAAAGATCCGGGGGTGCGAAGTGCGTCGCACGGAATTCTGATAAGCTTATACCAGCTCGGCAAGGTGAGAGAGGCGGACGAAGCAACGATTTCCGCCCTTTCGAATTTTTGGCTGGCTCCCGGGACCGACCTGACGAAGCACTCTTATTTGGCGGAACGGTTTTGTCGGATGATGGCCCAGTATGGCCCGGCCGCTCGAAGCGCCCTTCCGGCTCTCGCAGTCTTGCTGCGTAGTGAGAAGATTCTCGTCCGCATCGAGGCGCTTTACGCCTGTTGGAAGATCGACTCAACGCGGAAATGTCCCGGGCCAGAATTGCTGCAAATCTTTTCGAGCGAGGTGGGAGAAACGCGAATTCGTGCTGGGACGTATTTAGCGATCGATGGAGGGGAAATGAATCTGGTCCCGAGCGAAACGCTGCCGGTCATGCGACAAGCATTGCGCGAAGGCGACACTGCCTTGAAGACCATTGCGGCTGGAGTCTTAGGCTATTTGGGGGCGGATGCTGAGATTGCGCTGCCGGAACTTATGGTTGCGCTGCGTGACGACGATCAGACCGTGCGCCGAACAGCGGCTCAAACAATTGTTGCCATTGGCCCCCGTGCGTCAAACGTTATTCTGGACCTCGCTGCAGCTGCGGCCAAACGCGCGCTGCAACGGCTGGTTGATGCTAAGGAGCCCAAGCATTGAATAGAAGCACAGGTCAAACTAGGCCTTGTCCCAGCAGCACAGTTGCCGAGCCTTCGTCGTAAACTTAATCGCAAGCTTTGTCGGGAATTGGCGATTCGATGAAGTCCTCGACAAAGTTTACGACGAAGCACAAATGCCAACAGCCAGGTTCAGCATTGAAAATCTCCGATCAAAACCCGAGAGTCCCTTTGCATGATAAGCCGAGCAGAAATCGACGAGCTATCTCCGGGCGACAAAATGGCGTTGCTTGATGACATTTGGGAATCTCTTGCGAAAGGCGTCGCGGCCCTGGAGCCGAGCGAGGAGGAGAAGCGGCTGTTAGAACAGCGCAATCGTGAGATCGAGAACGATCCGGCAGCAACCGTGTCGCTAGAGGAGTTTAAACGCCGTTTGAGACAAGCGCGTTGAGCTACATCCTGCGATTCCATCACGCGGTGGCTGTTGGCGTGCGACCTGCGCGCGATTGGTATGAGAGTCGGATGAGCGGGTTGGGCAGTCGATTCGAATCGGCCTACTTCTCGACTCTGGAGTTCATTTCCCAATCCGCCGAAACTCCCCGCGTTGTATTCCGCATTTTCCGAAAGGTGCTGATCCACAGATTTCCGTATGCAGTATGGTATCGCGTGGACGGTGAGACAGCGACCATAATCCTGGTGTTCGATTGCCAGCGCGACCCTCGGCTTCTGCGCACGGCGTCGCGCTCGCGGTGATACGATCATTTTCCCGCCTCCTTCACCGGAATCCACGGCGGCCAGTTGGGATCGCGCTCCATGCGACGAAGAAAAGCGTCGCTAAACTCGAAATCATAAAAGTAAAAGCAGCGTGTGCCGACGCATTTTTGAAAGTGATCTCGTGCCGCAGCTCTGTCGCCCTCGGCCAGGCGCGTCAGCCCGATCATGTAGTGGGCCATGCATTGGTTTCTTCTGGAAAGACCCGCTACGCGCAGCAAATCACTGGCGGAAATTTCGCCACAACAGAACCTCAGAAGTACGTTCCAGAATTCCGCATTCGCATTTGGCAATCGGTCCTTCTGGTTTTTGGCCGCGTTGTAAGCGTGCCGGGCTTCGTCTTTGAGACCTGCCAGGAGCAATATGGTCTTAGAATAGATGACGGCGTCGCCTCGAGGATATCGTTGCTCGGCGTCCTCATAAGCTGCTTTGCTTCGAGCTGTCCCATCTGGAAGTTCAACCAAGATAAAACCACGCAAAAGACTCTCCATCAGACTGAGGTTCTGCCCTCGGCGGTCCAGCATCTCGGCGGCTCGAGAAAAATCCTTTTGTTCATACAGGCTTAGCGCGTATTGAAGGACTCTTTCGGTGTGCTCGGCCGCGTGCTGCGCTTCACGATAATATTCAGAGTGCTGGCCCGTATAACGAAAATAGAGCAGGCGGGCAAAAATCGCTGCCGGAATTCGATCAAACTTTCCCAATGCCTCGACGTCTTGTCGCGCCAGCTGCAGGAGAGGCTCGACCCTAGCCGGTTGCCCGGTCGTTTCGTGCAAACCCGCGGCTGCTAGCAGCGCGAACAGGCGGATGTTTAATACAACGGGATTGTTCGGCATCATCGCGCCAGCGACATTGGCGTCCTGAATTGCTAACTCAGCAAAATGCGGATTCGAAGTGTCCATCGCATGGTCTTCGCGCACCTGGGCGCGGGCGACACGAGCCAGAATTGAATTCGGACGTTCGCGAACAGCCTCGTCCGGCAAAACCTGTGGAATCGTTGCATTTCCCAGGATTAAACGGTCATCAGCTCCGTATTTGGAGATGCGATATATGGCTGAACGTGTGCCAAGAAGCCGGGAGTAATAAATGTCGGCACCGTTCCGCGACCAACTCGACGTGTTGCCCACTAAACCGCGATCACGATTTGTCGTCAGCCGGTTCCAGTTGCCCGATTCGAGCATCATCACGCCCAGTTGCGTCAATCCGTTGTCAAAAGCCGCAACCGCTGCTTCTCTCCCGTCCGGAGAGATCGCTCCGAAAAACGCGTTGTTCGGCCCGCCAAGACGTTCGCCGTGCCAGGTCACCGCTGGCCCAGACGTTGGAGAATTCCATCGCCCCGCCAGGAAAACGCCGATTAGCAGCGCCATGGCGGCTGTTGCGGCGAGCGTTCGCGCAACAACACTGCGTCGCACAAACTCCTTTTCCGGGTGCCGCGAGCTGGAACCAAGGTTCGAACCCGAAATTGACTCAATCGCGAAAGCCAGATCGCTCGCCGATTGAAACCGCCGCTCAGGCGGCTTTTCCAAACACCGGCGAATGACTCGCTCCACGCCTGGCGCACCGTGCTGGCTTCCGCACTCAGTTCGGAGGGCTCATCTTTCAAAATGGCCGTCATTGTTTCGGCGCTCGTCTCTTTGCGAAATGCGCGCCGGCCCGCGACCATCTCGTAAACGATGCAACCGAAGGCAAAAATGTCCGAACGATGGTCCGCTTCCTCCCCGCGCACCTGCTCCGGACTCATGCAGCCGGCCGTGCCGAGCAGCATGCCGGGCTGGGTGGACTCAATCAACGTGGGCGCCTCTTCGGCAATAGGAGCGCGGATGCCCTCATCCGCTTGACCGCCGCTCCCGGAGCCTTTCGCGCGGATGTGGGCATCCGCGCTCCTCAGCTTCGCCAGCCCGGAATCCAGAATCTTCACCCGGCCATCTTGGGTGATGAAAATATTCTCCGGCTTCGCCCGCCAAAGCTTTAACATGCGAGGCCGCGGCCTCGAAAGGCCGCCATCCGCAGCCCCGGGACCGGGTGAAATGATTGGCGGGCAATCCGCTGTCGCGCTATTCTTTGTTCGTTAAACCGACTAATGATGAATCAATGGTTTCCCAAACTTCTCGTCCGTGTCGCGGTGTCGCTCGCGCTCGTTAGACTGGCCGTCGATGGTGCGTTGTCTCCCGGCTTGTCGTCAGCAGAACGAGAATTCGTGCAACTCGCTGCGCCAATGCTCAAACAGTTTTGTTTCGAGTGTCATGGCGACAAAAAGACGAAGGCGCAAATCAACCTCGAGCGCATGGCTTCCGATCCGAAGCTTACCGCCCAATTTAAGACTTGGGAAAAGGTCATCTCAATGCTGGAACAAAACGAGATGCCTCCGGATGAAAAACCGCAGCCAAGTGACAGCGAGCGGAAGCAACTGATCACAACCGTCCGCAATGCGCTCGACAAATTCATCCAGGAACAAGCCGGCGATCCCGGGCGAATCGCGCTCCGGCGGTTGACCAGCGCCGAATATGCTTACACGATCCGCGACCTGACCGGACTCGATCTCGGACTTGAACATGCGCTGATGAGCGACGCGGTCGGAGGCGAAGGTTTCTCAAATGTGGGCGACGTTCAATTCATTCAGGAATCAGCGCTGGAACGATATCTGGAGGCTGCGAAGACGGTGGCCGCGCATGCCGTCATTGGGGCAGGGCCGTTACAGTTTTATCGTGATCCAGGTAAAACGGGGCAGGAGCTTTTCGCCATCAATCGTATTAAGGAGATTTATCGGCAGCATGGATTTCGCACTGGAGCTGGCGAAGGAGCCGTGGCGTTTGGTTTGGATTTCTATCCCAAAGCGTTCTATGCCACATGGCGCTTTCGGCATCGGCGAGAACTTGGTTTGGCGGAAGTGACTTTGGCGGAGCTTGCCAAAGAGGAAGGCCTCAGCGTTCGCGCCCTGGAGCACATCTGGAGCGTGCTTAACGATCCCGCTCTTTCGTTCCCGGCTTCGGAGATTGCGTCTGCCTGGCGCAACCTGCCTGTGCCTGTGGCGAATCAACCCAAATGGTCTGAGCAAGCTCGGGTTCGTTGCAACGAGCTCTACAAGTTTCTCCGCGATTGGCAGAGCACACTGGCGTCGAACTCAGGCAACGATGAAGAAGCTCCGGTGTTGAGCGAAGATTCCTTTCGACCGTCGCTGAAAAACTCGTTTCGAGCGATGCTGAGCTGGCCAAAGGGAGCAACGAACACAGCGATTGAACTATCCATTAAGGCGGCCAGCGGCGCGAGCACGAAAGGTCCGATCGTCATTTGGCGGCAGCCACGCGTCCGCTTTCGCCAGGGATTTGGATTTAGACGCAATCAGCCCGGAAGGCCGCTCAAGGAAGTCATTTCACCGATGGCTGCGGAAATGCCCAAGTTTGGCCAGGGTCTCAACGGCGCCTTGATCGAGACAAACGATTTCATCACCGCGGGCTCGGCCCAAATTCGAATTGCGTTGCCCGTGCCCGCGGGCGCGACCCAAGGGGATCTAACCGTCGAGGCAGAACTTGCTGTTGAATACGGTGATGATTGTCTCGTGCGGTGCGTGATTTCATCCGAAGTGGGAGAAGGTGTGACAGCTGCGGCATCGGGCACGGTTTCAGCTCTGCTGGCGAATCCCCAAAGTGCCGAGACTGCTTCATGGAAGGCGGGTGTGGCCGAGTTCGCCAGAAAGCTTCCGCAGGTTTCGCATCGCGAGCCCGCTCCAGCCGACCGCGATCCCATTCCGGCCCCGTATGATAATAGTTATAACAACCCGGAACGAAACGAATTTCACTACGTTATCAAGTACCATCGCGACGATCGATTTCTCACCGAGCACATCTTGGACGATGCGACGCGCGCAAGCCTGGACCAAGCCTGGACCGATCTGCTGACGTCGTTCGATTATCACAACAACTTCCTTCGGTTCGTCGTGAAAAAGCGCAGGTTGGATTTGGGGGATGGCGGCAACGTGGCGAACCTCGCGCAAGATTGGATCAAGGGCCTGCCCGAGGAACCGAGGGCCATTGTGATGCGGCTTCACGAGCAGTACGCCTCCGCACAACGCGACATCAAGGCTGCCGAACGCGCGCACATTGAAGACGCGCTCCGCCTTGCGCAATCGGCTTGGCGCCGGCCGTTGAGCGAACCCGAGAAAAATGGTCTGCGAGCCTTCTACGCGAATCTCAGAGACGAAACCAAAATCGAGCACGCTGAAGCCCTTCGTACTCTGCTGGTGCGGATTCTGGTGGCGCCGGCGTTTTTGTATCGAGTGGAAACGCCGGGCACAGACAACGTCCGGGAAGTACGCCCAACGCGCGCGCCATTATGCGATTGGGAGTTAGGCAGCCGCTTGAGCTACTTTCTCTGGTCATCGATGCCCGACAGTGAATTGAGTCGTGCCGCTGCGGCGGGCGAATTGCGAAATCCTGCTGAGCTAGAGCGACAAGCTCGACGGATGTTGCGCGACCCGAAAGCGCGCCGGTTCGCTACAGAATTCTTCGGCCAATGGATGGGTTTCTATCGCTTCGATGATTACCGCGGGATCGATTCCGGACGCTTTGCTGAATTCACCGACGCATTGAAGGCAGGACTTTATGACGAAGCGATTTCGTTTTTTGAATACATCGTTCGCGAAGATCGGCCCGTTCAGGAAATCCTGTTTGCCGATTACACTTTCTTGAACCGCGGCCTGGCGCAGCATTACCGAATCGATGCGGATGGCATATCCACGAATGGATTGGCGCGCGTTGAAGGTGTGGACAAGTTTCATCGTGGCGGTTTGCTGGGGTTGGGCGCAGTCCTGGCCGTCACTTCCGCGCCCTTGCGAACAAGCGCTGTCAAACGTGGTGATTGGCTCTTGCGGCGAGTCATCGGAACACCCGTTCCACCGCCGCCGGGCGATGCCGGGTCGATCCCGCCGGACGACGTATTGGCCGATGGCCGGACCGTGCGCCAGCGTCTAGAAGCCCATCGCAGCGACGCCTCCTGCGTGAATTGCCATTCGCGCATTGATCCGCTCGGTTTTGCTCTCGAGAATTTCGATCCAATTGGGCGATGGCGCGACAAATATCGCGACGGTCAGCAAATAGAGACTACCGGGACGCTGCATGACGGCGCCGAGATTTCCGGACTCGAGGGGCTCTATCGCTATTTGCGCACTCAGGAATCAGCAATTCATCGAACCCTTTGCGTAAAGTTGATGGGCTATGCTCTCGGGCGCGGTGAGGTGATTTCCGATAAACCTCTCGTCGATCAGATGACATCGAGCCTGAAAACGGACAGCCGCTTCTCCAGTCTGATCAACCAAATCGTGGCGAGCACTCAGTTTCGCTTCCGACGGAGTGGTGATGCGGAGACCGAGGGACTAACAGATAAAGATTCTTCGCGTTAGGCAGTCCGGGCTGCGCTGCGCAGGCTTCAAGATGTGGAACCACTTGGTGAAGTCTATCCGCCGGGCTCCCTTAGGCGCCTTTATACCCGCGAGGAAAATGCCAAGAAAGTCCCTTTTTCTTTCATCAATCGAATCCCTTCATCGTCTTCCGGATTTCGTCCACGCCATCGACGACACCGCTTTGATTGTCGAAGCGGAGGTAAGGCAAAAAACCGGAGAGGTCACCGTGTCCGCCCGTCGCTGACAACGGGATGCCACTGACAAACAAACGCGGTCGCGGCATTTCCCCGATCTTCCCGGCATTGATGCTTGGATTTTCTGGGTGGTTACCGTATCGATAGATCGTGAAGTCTTGCAGCGTGAATTGCCCCGTGCTCTGTTCCAGCACGAACTCATGCCGGGCGCACCTCTGGTTTCTTCTGATTCTTCTGCTGTTTGTGCCCGTGCAACTACAAGGACAGATTGTGATCAGCGAAATCATGTATCATCCCGTCGAGGAACCGGCCTTCCAGGGAGACGGCACACCCGTTCTCAATCTGTACGAGGATGTGCATGAATTCGTCGAGCTGCACAACCCCACCACGAATATGGTCGATCTCAGCGGGTGGGAATTGACGACCGCCATTCAGTTCACCTTTCCGTCCCGCGCTTCGATTCGTCCCGGAGAATTTGTCGTCGTTGCGAAAGACAAAACCCGATTGGCCGCCGTGGCTGCTTATGGACTTTCTGAAAGCGCATTCTTCGGCCCATACGAAGATCAGTTGAGCAACAAAGGCGAGATCATCCGTCTTCGAGATGCTAATCGGACCACGGTGGATTCCGTCACGTACTCAGCAAGCTTTCCCTGGCCAATTAGCGCGGACGGGCTTGGCGCGGGCGAAGATTGGACCAATCTTAAGCCTCGGGAATATCAATATCGCGGTCGATCGCTCGAACGTGTGAGTTTTGTCGTTTCGGGAAATGATCCGGCAAATTGGCTGGCCTCGCCTCTGCCGGGAGAGCCAAGTCCCGGACGATCCAACGCCGTCAATCGTTTGCGCCCAAAACCGGTTGTGATCAATCTCGACGCCTCTAGCTCGGCCACCGGCCAATCGCTGATTCGCCGGAATGAGCCGGTCCGCGTCGATTGCCTTTGTTCGTCCGTGGAGGAGCTGTCGAAAGTGCGGCTCGAATATTTCGTTGATAACATCGAGCAGACGAACGAAACGCGCACAGTGGTCGAAATGTATCCGCTCGGTAATTTCACCGAAGGCCGTTTTGTCATTGAGTTGCCGGGGTTGCCGGACCGCAGCATCGTTCGCTATCGCATCCGCGGCGATCGCGGCGATGGCGATGAAGTCATTTCGCCGCGCGCGGATGACCCATTTTCGTGGCACGCCTATTTTGTGACACCAACGCGTACGTCCGTGAATCCAGCCTACGATTTGTTTATCTCCGCCAAAAGCTTGCGGACGCTGCAAACGAACATCACGCAAAACCCGCGCCGTTACACGTTGCCTGACCCACCCGGATTGCCTCGCGCCTCATGGAATGCGGCTGAACCTGCTGTCTTCGCGCATGACGGCGTGGTTTATGACGTTCGCATGCGGCATCATGGCAGCCAGTTTCGCCGCGATGTCAACCGGCGGTCGTACAAATTGCAATTCCCCCGCTATCGTTTGTTCAACAATCGGCCCGGAATCTTCGTCACGGACAAGGATTACCAGACTCAGGGTGGTCACATGGTATTTCGAGCGGTTGGCTTGCCGACATCATCGACGCGCTGGGTGGATTTGTACATGAACAACACAGCGCGGCTGCCCCGACTGGAGCAGGATGAATACGATGAAACCATGCTCGAACGTTATCACGAGGAACAATTCCGGTTACATCCCGAACAACCATTACAACTGCCAGGCGAACTGTTCAAAGCTCAAGGCGTCTTCGACAATTTTGGAGGGCCGTACGGCCGCGCTGATGGGAAGTTGCTTCCAGCGCGAACCAATCGAAACGTTCTCGTTTGGACTCCTCTCCAACGCTACGAGTGGACGTACGGTTTGCAGAACAATGGCTGGCGCGGCCATTCCGCTTTTAAGGAGATGCTCGAGGGGATGTGGAAGGCGCGCAACGGGCGCATTCAGCCACCGACCGCCGCAGAGATTTCCAAGCTGCGCCCTTACTTCGCGGAACAATGGGACCTCGACAAGACATTGACCTATCTGGCCGCCATCAATTGGATGTCTCCGTGGGATGATATCATTCACAATTACTTTATTTGGCAACAGCGCGACGGCAAATGGTCGATGCTGCCGTGGGATTTCGACGGCGTGATGAATGGCGCCTCTCATACGACATCGATCTTCACAGGCCTTCTTCACGCCGGCCCGAACGGATTCAAGGAAAGCTTTATTGCTGCCTACCGCCAAGAATTCCGGGAACGCGCTTGGTGGCTTAATAATACGGTTCTGCATCCGGACCATCTCGTAGCGATAGGGCTTCCGACTCAAATCCGATCTTGGACCAGATCCCGTCTCAACGCTGTGAATACTCAATTGGCGCTCGGTCCCTTCGAGCGCCCAACCCGGCCAGTCAATCTGACGCCGGCGAATGGCGGATCGGCCGGCCCATTCGATCTACTGCGGGCCTCAAGCTACGGTTATTCCACGAATCCGCCGCTGGCGCATGTCTCGACGACTTGGACGATTCGATCGGCAAAGGGCAGTTACTACGCACCAGTCTATCAAGCCACAACAACGACCGACCTGACTTCGTTGCCATTGCCATCGTACTTGCTGCAATTGGGTGAAGCTTACTTTTGGCGGTGCACTTATGTTGCCGACAACGGGCATCCTTCGATCGCATCGAGTGAAACATGGTTCACATTTGGTCAACCGGTCCGCGACGCCAGCGATCTATTGTTGAGCGAGATCATGGCGAATAATCAAAACAGCGTTGCGCATGGCAACCGGCATCCTGATTGGATTGAACTGTACAATCCGAGCGATCAGCCACGGAGCTTGGATGGCTTCAGTCTAACCGATGATTTCTGGGAGCCGGCCAAGTACGCGTTTCCGCCAGGTGTCGTCATTCCGTCGCGGAGTTATTTGGTCGTTTGGTGCGATGACGCGACGGCAGCGCCTGGCTTGCACGCCGGGTTCGGATTAAACGCGCAGGGTGAGACAATATGCTTATTTGCTTCATCTCCGAGCGGACCAGTCCTGAAAGACATTGTAACGATAGGCTTGCAGTTAGCTGACCTTTCGGTCGGCCGCGGTGGAGATGGCGCCGGTGACTGGGCGCTAAATGTTCCAACACCCAACGGCCTCAATCAGCCTGCCCAAACCGGGGCGGTTGAAAACCTGAGGATTAATGAATGGGCTGCTAATCCCGCATCGGGTTCCGATTGGTTTGAAATTTACAATCCGGATGCCATACCCCTTTCATTGGGCGGCCTCTTTCTAACCGACAACCTGGCAAATCCGACGAATTCATTGCTTGCGCCGCTGTCATTCATTGCTCCCGGAGGATTCTTGAAGTTGGTCGCGGATGGAAACACTGGCGCTGGCGCTGATCATGTTGGATTTCGATTGAATGCGAATGGCGGTTCGCTGGGACTTTATTCATCAAACCGCACGGCGATTGACGTGGTTATGTATGGTTTGCAGATGACGGGTCTTTCGCAGGCGCGTATTCCCAATGGAGCGGCGACAGTTTTTGGCGGTCCCGGAACACCCGGACGCTCTAACTGGGCGGATACCGACAACGATGGATTGCCGGACGCTTGGGAGCTTTCGAATGGCCTGAGTCCTTTTTTGAATGCCGATGCCGCGGCTGATGCCGATGGCGATGGCCAGAGCAACTTGCAGGAATATACGAGCGGGACGAATCCTCGCGACACCCGAAGCAAGCTGCGCATCGAATCGTTGGAATGGCCGCGCGATGACAACGGCAAAGTTCGCATCGCTTTCACAGCGTTGCCGGGTAAAACGTACACGGTTCAATATCGCAACACGATCGCCGACGGCGCTTGGTTGAAGTGGATGGATGTTCCGGCTCAGAACTTGCCGCGCCGAATCGAACTCACTGATCCCATTGGCGATTCGAGTCAAAGCCGCTACTACCGGATCGTGACGCCCCGCCAACCGTGAGCGTCGTGGTAGGACAGTGCGTCCCGCCTGTCCAAACGTTGACGCGCACCCCGGACAGGCGGGACGCGCTGTCCTAAAGGTTGAGGGTGCAGAATCCGGGGCTCGACGTTGACAGCGCATTCGTTGTCGCAAATGGTATGCCGATGAAGTTGCTTATTTCCGCACTCTACAGAACTGTCCCGCTTTTTCTGATCCTCGCTTTAGCGCAGGCTGCGGAAACGCCGCGCTTAAAAGTGAGCATCAACAATCACTTCCTCAGCAAAGCGGATGGTTCACCGTTCTTTTACCTCGGCGACACAGCATGGGAACTGTTCCATCGCCTCAATCGCGAGGAGACCGATTTCTATCTGTCGAATCGCGTTGCCAAGGGTTTTACCGTGATTCAAGCGGTTGTGCTCGCAGAGTTTGATGGGTTGACCGTGACGAATGCCTACGGTCATCTCCCGCTTGAAAACAATGACCCCACGAAACCGCGCGAACCGTATTTCGAGCATGTCGATTACGTCGTCAACAAAGCGCAGCAGTTCGGCCTTTACGTTGGAATGTTGCCAGCCTGGGGCGACAAGTGGAACAAGAAGTGGGGCGTCGGTCCGGAAATCTTCGCCCCGGCGAACGCGGAGATTTACGGGGAATTCCTCGGCAAACGCTACAAGGAGAAACCGATCATTTGGATTCTGGGCGGCGATCGGAATCCAGAAAACGAAAAGCATCTCGAAACTATTCGCGCTATGGCCAAGGGGCTGAAAAAGGGCGATGGCGGAAATCACTTGATCACTTTTCATCCGCAAGGTTCGGGCAACTCTTCGCAATGGTTCCACAACGATGCTTGGCTGAATTTCCATATGTTTCAGTCGGGCCACGCGAAAACAAATATTCCAAATTACGAATTCACGGCGAAGAACTATGCTCTAACTCCGCCGAAGCCAACTTTAGATGGCGAACCTCGTTACGAAGATCATCCCATCAATTGGAAGCCCGAGAATCGATGGTTCGATGATTGGGACGTGCGCCAGGCGACTTACTGGTCTTTGCTCGCCGGTGCTTGCGGTCATACGTACGGGAATCATGACATCTGGCAATTCTGGCAGCCCGATCGAAAACCGATTTCTTCGGCGCGGACTCATTGGAAGAAAGCCATCGATCATCCGGGCGCGTTTCAAGTCGGCTATGCACGGCGGTTGTTCGAGTCGCGGCCCTATCAAAAATTGGTTCCTGACCAATCCATTGTCATTGGTGAACCCGGCGAGGGCGCGGGACATCTGCAAGCCGCGCGAGCCAGCGATGGCAGCTTTCTCTTCGTTTACACTCCTACTGGCCGGTCGCTCAATATCAACTTGAGCAAGATTTCCGGTGGACGCATCAGGGCTTTTTGGTTCGATCCTCGCAGCGGGAAATCGACCCACATCATGGATTTGCCGAGTTTAGGCACGCGCAAGTTTGAGCCCCCAGCCTACGGGCGAGGCAACGATTGGGTGTTGGTGATGGATGACGGGGCAAAGAGTTTTCCAGATCCGGGCCAGCCGGCTAAGTAACACGGACCCGCATTAGCGCGACACTTTGACTTAACGCAAGGGCGCAGGGTCGCAAAGACGCGATCACTTAGAAAAGATATTCTCCACTATCGCGTCGCTACGCCGTAGTGCTCCGGCGAGTTTAACAATGGCCTCGAAAGCAATAACCAGTTTTCGCGGCTGCCGCCCTTGTTCGCATAGCGGTGCAGGCGGTCTTGGAAGACATGCATTGTCGCGGGATAGACGAGGCCAGGCGCCGGTCTGGTCTCTTCCTTTTCTCACCAAGAATGTCCAAAAATGTAGGCAACGACCGCGCGAGACGATAGTATCATCCGCACTCAGCCATTCTGTATTATGAAGCAACCCATCCAACAGTCTTCAAACTCAACGATCATCAAGGCCGCCCATTCTCGTTCCCAACGCGCCTTCACCCTTATCGAGCTGTTAGTTGTCATCGCGATTATCGCCATTCTAGCTGGAATGCTGTTGCCGGCGCTGGCTAAAGCCAAAGAGAAAGCCAAACGGATCAATTGTGTCGGCAACCTCAAACAGATGGGCCTTGCCTCCGCCATGTACGCGTCGGACAACCCGCAAGGCTGGCTGTCCGGAACGCCTGACGACGGCAGCGACGATCTGAGCTGGATGACTCCGGATTAAATTCAAAGCGCTCAAGCGCGGTCGGCCTTTGTCTGTCCTTCGACTGATAACTTTATCGGGACCAATATGACGACTTTCTTGGGACGCGGAGTGCTTGCAGATCTAATTGTTCAGGCCCCTTACCGGCGTGCCCGCAGCGGAGCGACCCAAAATCAGGATCTTCGTGGCGTTAGCTATGAGATTAACGGTTTCATGAATTGGACCACCCGCAAGACCGAACGCTCGGTCCAGAATTGGACTCACCGATCAAGCGCTTTTGGCCTCAAAGGCCAAGTGTTCGGTCCGAAAGATATCCATTTGGTCTTCGACGGTGATCGCCAAGGAACCGGCGCGATCAACAATTATCCCGATCGCAATGACAATCATGGCGCGGTTGGCGTGAACTTCCTGATGTGCGACAGCAGCGTGAAATGGGTTAAGGGCGGGACGAATTACCTTATCGCTTACGAGAAATCGCAGGATGAGGACCGCCGATCACCCTAAATTTAGATCACGTTGGAGCGGCGTCGCGTGAGAGCGCCGCATTCTTGCCCGCCAAGAGCGGCGCTCTAACGAGACGCCGCTCCAAAACACGTCCTGCTAATGGATACCAAATAAGCACGAATGAAGACGCCAGCCCAACTCCCTCGCATAATCCCAATCGCTCTGTGCGCATTGGTTGCGCCCTCCGGTTGGCGGCAAGCTTTATGCGCAGACCACAGACAACGGCGCCTTGGAACAAGCGAGCACCGTAACCGGACCTTGGACCACCGCGCCGAGCCAGAGCAATCGGCAAAATGTTCCAGCGGCAAGCGGCTTGAGATTCTACCGCCTGAAACAGTGAGGTAGTCCCACGCCGCTTGGCACAGCCTTCAAAAACCGGCTTTGTGGGCGAGCCACGTGAAGCAAAACGCGAGTAAACCGCAAATTGGAATCGTTAGCACCCATGCCCAAATCATGCGCTCGGCTACCATCCATTTCACGGCATTCAAGCGCTTCGTTGCTCCAACGCCCATGATCGATCCGCTGATGACGTGAGTTGTGCTGAGAGGCACACCAAAACCGGTCGCCGTCTCGATAACACCAGCCGCTGTCGTCTGAGCGCAGAATCCATGGACAGGCTGCAGCTTCACCATATTCTTGCCGAGCGTCTTAATGATGCGCCAACCGCCGGCAGCCGTGCCCAGGGCGATAGTGATTGCGCAGGTAACTTTAACCCAAGTCGCGATTTCAAACTGCGGCGTGCGCAGAAACTCAAGCCAGGCCGGCAAATTCTTGAAGGCTTCCCCCTGAGTCGTCGCTGTGAAAAGGAGCAGTGCGATTACGCCCATCGTTTTTTGCGCATCGTTAGACCCGTGCGCATAGCTCATCCAGGACGCGCTTCCCAACTGATACCAGCGGAACTCTGTGTTGATATGAGTGGTCGTCAGGCCGCCGCTCATGTAGAGGCGCATCTGCCGTCGATAAAGAAGGAGTGCCACGGCAGCTCCCGCCGCAATTCGGAACCAAGTCTGCCCCAAGAGTGGCCAGTGCGTGATCGTGTGCAGAATCCAGGTTAGACCGTAGCCAATTAACAATCCGAAAACCGCTGGGAGAAAGCGCGGATATCTAAGGAAAAGGTAAAAGGCGCCTGCCAGCGAATACGCGATGAGCAAGCCAGCTAGCGGCGCGAGAAACATCGGAGCTACGACTTTCGGCAGGAGTCCGCCTGATTTGAAAAAGGGCAGCGCCTGCAAGTTGCCGGCGGCGTCCACGGCGGTGTTCTTCAGCCAAACGATCGCATGCCAATCGCCGCTCGCGGAGGCCAGCGCCGCGCCGCAAAGTCCGCCGATGAGCGCATGGCTGGAACTGCTGGGCAGGCCAATGTACCATGTGAACAAATTCCACAGAATCCCGCCCATCAGAGCGCAGGCGATTGTCACCGGGCTCACGAGATTTGTGTCCACCAAACCGCTGCCGATCGTCTTGGCAACGGCTGTCCCCATGAGAGCGCCCACAAGGTTCCAAGCTGCGGAAAGTAAAATCGCCTGTGTGGGCGTTAGGGCTTTTGTGGCCACGCTAGTCGCGATGGCATTGGCGGTATCGTGGAATCCGTTGATGTATTCAAAGGCCAGAGCAATCACGATAACGCACAGAACAAAGGTCATGGCGGGCCTCCACCCGCTTTGCGCGCACGCATTGGGACCTTGAATTTGGTGCACGAAGCCCCTCTCCCCATCGGATGGGGCGAAGGAAAAGACGCGAGCGAGCGCGCATCGGATAATCGTGGACCGATCAGGTTGCGCACTAACATTCCCTCGCCCCATCCGATGGGGAGAGGGGTAGGGAGAAGGGTCACCAGCAGGTTCATGGTAGGTTAAGTGTTCTTCAAGACAACGTGGGTAATGACGTTCCCAGCATCGCGACAGCGGTCCACAACCTTTTCGTTCAGCTCGAAGAGGTCTTTGGCAATGATGGCCTTCAACGGTGAGGCACCAGCCGCATAAAGCTGGGCCGTTAATTCGAGAACAAGATCGTCCGCATCGCTCTCGATCTTTTGAATGGTTGCATTGAGTGCCTTGATTTCCTTGAGTCTCGCGCCACCGCGCCAAGCCTTGATCATCTGGAAAACGGCCGTAGCCGCACGGTCCATCAAATTGACCTGGCGAGAAAAGTCGATGTCCCGCACCCGATCCGCAGAAATGATGTACCGTTCTGCGAACTTCTCGACGGTCTTGGGTACGCGATAGAGCGCCATGGCCAACGCCTCGATGTCTTCCCGTTCCATGGCTGTGATGAACGTGTGAATGAGAAGATCGGCTATTTCATTGCTCAGTTTCTTTTCTTTGCGGCGGGCGTCAGCGAAGGCTTCGAGCGTCGGCACAATATCACGGTTCAGGAGAATCTGTTGCAGCATCGCGACACTCTGGCAGGCTTCCTGGGCGCTTGCCTCGAAGAGAGCGCAGAACTCATCGTCACGCCCGAAAATTCGCTGAAGAGAAAACATGTTAGGGTAGGGTCGGACTGCCAGGCCGACCGCTGGAGCATGCACCGTGAGCGAATTGAACATGAGAGCGCAAGACCGGTCGGCCTGGCAGTCCGACCCTGTCCAGCGGCGAGCGAAACTTGTTAGACTGAAGATGCATGGCTCAGGCGCTTTTGAGGACGATGTGGGTGACGACATTTCCCGCGTCGCGGCAGCGGTCAATTACTTTTTCGAGCAGTTCGTAGAGGTCTTTTAGCGCCAGGACCTTGGTGGGATCATGTGCTCCGCTGTAGAGGTCCTGGAGCACTTGGAGAATGAGCCTGTCGCCATCAGCTTCGATGTTTTGCATTCGAGCGTTCATCTTCTTGATGGCTTCAACGCTGGGCTTCGCGCGCAACCGTTTTACCATATCGACGATGTGATTGGTCGCAGCGTCCAAGAGAGCGATGTGTTTGGAAAAATCCATACTCTGAACAACGCGTGCGCTAATGATGAAGCGCTCGGCAAATTTCTCAACTGTCTTCGGAATCTTATAGAGGGTGGCGCTCAGCGCTTCGACATCTTCACGTTCCAGTTCCGTGACGAAGGTGTTGACGAGGGCTTCGTTGATTTGCTCGGTAATCTGCTTGTCCGCATCCTTCGATTGATGAAACTCGGTTAGACTGGGAACCCGGGCTGGATTCGAGAGAACACGGTTCAGCGCACGCACGCTTTCGCGGGATTCTTCCGCACTTGCTTCCAACAAGTCGAAGAACTTGTCGTCTCTGCCAAAAAGCCGTTGAATGGAAAACATAGTGGCGAATTTGTCACACATTTGTAACAATCCTGCAAAATCTAATTGTCGATCCACGCAACCATGAGCCCATATCACGAAGCATTGTTGCAATGCGACCTGGACCGCATCCGTTCCAAGCTCAAGCAAATGGCAATTCTCGGGGAAATAGCTTTGCGTGCCAGTCTTGAGGCGTTGAAGAAAAGGAACCGCCAACTCGCTTACACCGTTATTCTGAGCGGCCGGAGGATCAATGAAACGGAGGTCCGCGCGGCGATTGAAGCCACGTATCAGGAAATCCATAGGCGCATTCGCGGCCTTGTCGAGGCTTTGCGGGGAAACAATTGATTAGGCGAATTACAGTCTTCAACGCAGATGCGCCCGCGCTCGACGCTGCCCCTTCCGTTAGTAATCTCCGCTGAGCAACACAAACACGAGCGCGCGAACAATGGGCCAAGAGTTACCAACTGCCGATTACAAGATCGTCCGGCTTGCCAATGGGGTTCATAGTCTCCATTCCGTGGCGCACCGAGAAACATTTCATCCGGTCATCGGACCGGTTGCGGAAGCGAGGGCTCTTTATGTGGACCAACTACGGCTGCGCGAACGCTTGAGCGCACATCCCGATGGAGTGGTCATTTGGGATGTTGGACTCGGTGCAGCCGCTAACCCGCTTGCCGTCTTGCGCGCGACGGGCCAGATCAAAGGCCGCATCCAACTGGTTAGTTTCGATCACACGACTGAACCCCTCCAATTCGCAGTCACTCGCAGTGATTGTCTCGATTATCTCTTGGGCTACGAAAGTTACCTCAAACAACTCGCCGCGGTGCGCCATGTCAGGTTCCTCGACCATTGTTTGTCCGTCGATTGGCAACTCTGTCTGGCAGACTTCCCCACATTGTTGATGCAGCCCAAAGCCGCGCAGATTCCGAAGCCGCACGCGATCATGTTCGATGCTTATTCACCGGCGAGGAATCCGGCGATGTGGACACAGCCTCTCTTTGCGAATCTCTTTCGTTTGCTGGATCCGAAACGCCCGTGCGCATTACCGACCTATTCGCGGAGCACGATGTTGCGAGTCTCGCTGCTGTTGGCTGGGTTTTATGTCGGCAGCGGACACGCGACCGGGGAAAAGGAGGAGACAACCATCGCTGCCAATACTTTGGACCTGATCAACGAGCCGCTTGATCGGCGCTGGCTGCAACGAGCACGCAAATCGACGAGTGCAGAACCATTGTGGGAACCAGTCTATCGGCAAGCGCCGCTTCGCCCGGAGACTTGGGAAAAGCTGCGAGAACATTCGCAGTTCAGCGCGTCTTAGTCTTAGTCCTAGTCCTGCCTGATTCCGCAGAGAACCCAGTTCATGCTGAACTGTTAAACCTGAAGATAGTTCACGATTACTGGGTCGCCGCGCATAAGCTGAAGGGCGCAGATATTAACTGAGAGACAATACTCAGCTAATTGTCCTCATTGCCTGCTGAATTCCAGCGGAATTCCGGATTGTTCCATCAGTTGGACGATGGCTGCTTGGGCGGGTGTCGTGTCTGCATTGGGATTGTCGCGCGTATACACGATGCCGCCATTCGATTGCTTGAGCCGTTGCAATTCCTGCATGAACTCTTCCTGGGACAGTTGCTTATTATTGGCGTGGATTTCCCCGTTCGGCCCAATCTTGATTTTTAACTGGGAAGTCACCGGCGCCGATTTTTCAGCGCCAACTGGAACTGTGGCATCTTTCTTCTTGCATCCACAGAATCCGACCGAAGCCACGATGAACAGCAGAATAAATAATTTCATAAAACAGTTTCGTCGGCGAATCTAGCAGGACGATCCTGCATGACAAGCATTTGGATCGATCGAGCGCTTGCCGGGCTCAGCGGTACAGCCCGAAGTTGCCGGCACAATTGTAGCGGCCGGGCATCCTGCCTGCCGTAGAGCCGAGGCACCCTGCCCGGCGGATCACGCGCACGCACTAGAACGCAGCCTCCTCGTTTCAACCGCTGCTCCGGGCGGCAAGATGCACGCCCTCTGCGGCAGGCAGCATGCCCGCCGCTACCGACAACTTCGGGATGCACCTGAAGGGGTTTGGCTTCCCGATGCAAGCCCTGTGCAGCGAGAGGCACATGAGGCACATGATAAACTATCGTTTAATGTATTGCCTTATGATGCGGACAGATTACAGTTTCACGAATTTTTGAATATGCATGCTCACCCACAAATCAAATCCATGCGCCGATCTAGCAGAACGCGCGCGAACCTCGAGGGTTTCACCCTCATCGAACTCCTGGTCGTCATCGCGATTATTGCGATCTTGGCCGGCATGCTTCTGCCTGCGCTCGCCAAAGCCAAGTCCAAGGCGCACCAAGTCAGTTGCGTGAATAACGTGAAGCAACTGAATCTCGTGTTCCAACTGTACTCGGGTGACAACGATGATCGAATTGTCCTCAACCACCACGGGGAGGTGAGCCTGGGCGCCTGTTGGGTGAGCGGCAGCTTTGCCGCCACCGGAGCCGATGCCACGAATATCACGATCATGAACAATGAAAACCTGTCTCTCTTTTCGAAATACCTTAACGCTTCCAGAGGGGCAAATATTTACAAATGCCCAGCCGACAAACTAAAGGGAACGGGCTCGGGAACCCTTGCTGTTCCGCGGACACGCAGCTACGGGCTGAATGGTTACATGGGCTACGACGTGAACCCTCCGCAACCGCGCCCCTACAGTTATCGCGGCATTCCGCATGCTAAGTACCAGCTCTACCTGAAGATGACCCAAATTGCCTCTCCCGCCATGTCTTTCACGTTTGGGGACATAAATCCAGACAGCATCTGCGCACCTACGTTTGGCGTCAATATGGGGGTGCAAACGTGGTACCATATTCCAGCCGCTTATCATAGCAGTTCGGCAGCAATTGGCTTTGCCGACAGTCATGTGGAAACGAAGAAATGGATGGATCCCCGGACCATAAAACCGCCCGCTAGCACTGACTTTCACGGCCATGCCAGCCCTGCGGCCAACAATCGAGACCTCGTTTGGCTCCAGGAACGCACGACTGTCTTAAAATAGCTATTTTCTTTTGAATATCTGCGTCGTGTCCGTCAGGTTCAGGCTAATGGGATCGATTCCTTCGGGATCCGTTGCTCGGGCTTTGGCCAGTTGTTGCGCGATGAGGGGGGCCATCTCCGCCGCGTAGAATTTCACCGCTCCCAAACTCGCCTGAGCCGGAAACAGCACAATCAAACCGTGATATTGTTCCACCGGCGCCACGAGCAGACTCCTTTTCTCACCTTGCTGATAGAATGAGTTGAAGTTGGATTCGCCGATGCAAGTTGACATCGCTTGCAAAGCGGCGAATGCGCCTTCCACTAAGGCAGCGATCGCCTGCAGGTCCAGGCCGGCCGTGCGGCCGGCCTGGAAAACAAGGAAGCCGCCCTGCGAGACTAACAAGACAGCGTCCGCTTCGCTCTTCGCGAGGAAATCATTTAAGACCGCGCCAATTCGTTGCGCATCCTCGTTGTTGAGATGCGGTGTTGTTCCCATATTAGCTGCGCCTCGCTCTCTCAGTCCCCTCCGAGCAGGTCGCGTCTTGGTTCGTAGCGCAGAGTGTCACTCTGCTGTATCGCCGACTTGCAGCCGGCAGAGCGTACGATAGGCCTGGGCGCTTCGGAATGGCGGGCGCGCTGCAGAGTGAAACTCTGCGATACGCCTGCTGGCTATCGCTTGCTGTTCGTTAAGTAGAGTAGGCGAAGCGCGACGGTCATTGGCTCTGGCCTCTCAACCCGCCCGCTTCGCCTACTCTACTCAGGGCGCTGCGAGAGGTTGTGGAAAGATCGCTGGCGCAAGAGCGATTGTTCGCCACCCTTTCCAGCTTGTTTGGATTGCTCGCTCTGGTCTTAGTAACGGTCGGGTTATACGGAGTGATGGCGTACTCGATGAGCAGACGTGTCCGCGAGATTGGCGTGCGGATGGCTCTAGGCGCTGGCAAATCGAATATTATTTCGTTAGTCATGAGCCATGGCATGAATGTAGTCCTAATAGGGCTGACGTTAGGTTGGATCGGAGCATTCGGCTTGGTGCGCATCGTGGAGAGCCGTCTCTACGGAATCACGACGAATGACCCCTTGGTTTTGGCCAGCGTTTCGCTGTTGAGGTTCAGGTTGGCTTTGCGGGCCAGGCCGGCGAACTTGTTCTGATATCAGACCTCGATACGCTGGCGGGTGAACGGATTCAGGCGCAACTGGATTTTAAGAGCGCGCAAGTTCAAGGGCACTTCATAGAGCTGGCCCTCCAGACGAACGGTCCCGTTCTTGCGCACGGTGCGATAGAGATGGGTGTAGAAAAGCCGCTCGAGGTCCTGATCGGCTGGAAGGTGACGCAAGGTTTTGGCGGCGCGTTGAAAGCGCGCTTCGGGACTTTCGCCCGTGCTGGAATGAATGCGTTGATGATAGAGCGTTTGAATCCAGGTGGAGAACTTGGTGTTGAGCTCTGGCAGACCGTGCGTCTGATGGCCGTCCAAACGCAGAGTGCTTTCAAAGCCGCTCTGAATGATAAAAATGACTCTGTGATAGGGCTTGCAGTGCAGCAGCCGGATGCCTAGCGATAGATGACACTGACCGAAGGCAACCGCTGGCCTTGTTCTCGCCAGTGGGAATAAAGAACCTTAACCGGGATGTGCGGATTTTGGGTGATCTGTTCGATGATCCAAGCAGCGGTGTCTGGATCCAGAACCCGGTTTTGACCTGCATCGGACCGGACGGCCGGGACCAGAGCGGCGAAGCCGTTTTTCTTGTAGGCATACCACCAGTCTTCGAGCGTGCGCACGGCGTAATAGTCCCCGTTCTCATCGGGGCAGGGTTGCAGCGAGGCCCTGCGCAGGGGCCTCGGACAGACGATGCCCCTGACGCAGTTGATCTTCGACGAAGTTCAGCGCGCGGAAGCGTGTCAGAACGGTGGTTTGGGAGTTTGGATTTGGATTTGAGTTTGGATCATTCATACGCGAGGCACTCTGCGACCGCGCCGCACACAGGTAAATCATGCCGTTGTGTGGGACGGTCCGGCGCCGCGGTGCGTCTGACGCTAGAGGCGCACCGGCCGCGGAACAAGCAGCCTCCAGGTTCTGGACGGGCTACCCAAGGCTTCAAGCACAAGTAATCCGCCAGCAAAGATGTTTTGTATTTGCCGCCCAGCAAATGGAGAATCCCCGCGAGATTGCCCAACCGGCGCAGCTGAGGCCAGCTGCGCTTGGCGTCCGATGTTCGGATTTGCATCCTCTGGCCCAGCACCACCGCAAGTGCGGCGATGCGCTGACTGAGGCGTCGCCAAGCTCGCTTCAGGCAGTCTCGCTCGCCTTCCGTCAGAGGAGCTTCAGGCTGATCCGAGGCTTTCGCATCCGCACGGGGCCGTCGTGCTGTATTATTTATCCAAAAATGCGGCGTGAACTGCTCGCATCGCCTGTTCGCCTTTTGCCAGGTCGATGACGACCGAGATTTTGATCTCGCTGGTCGAAATCATGCCGATGTTGATTCCTTCTTTGGCCAAAGTATCGAACATTTTGGCGGCTACTCCGGAATGGCTGCGCATGCCGACACCAACAATCGATAATTTTCCGATCTTTTCGTCGGAGATGACTTCCCGGCACCCTACATCATTTCTTAAGCCTTCAATTACTTTGGCGGCTTTCAACAAATCCGGTTTGTCGACCGTAAACGACAGGTCAGTGGCCGGACTGCCGGATCCATGGCTGACGTTTTGCACGATCATATCCACGTTAATGGCGGCATCTCCGAGCGCCTTGAAAATACGCGCCGCGACGCCTGGCTTATCGGGCACAGAGACGAGAGTTACCTTCGCCTGATTCTTATCGAGTGAGACGCCGCGGATGACAACGCCTTCCATGCTTTGAGTTTCTTCTTTCACGATCGTTCCTGGATTATCATTAAGACTGGATCGGACTTCAAATACCACGCCGAATTTCTTGGCGAACTCGACGGACCGCGATTGCATCACCTTCGCGCCGAGACTCGCGAGTTCTAACATCTCGTCGTAGGAAATCTCGTTCAATTTGCGCGCGCCGGGGACAATTCGCGGATCAGCCGTATAAACGCCGTCCACGTCGGTATAAATCTGGCAAAGATCGGCGCGTAATGCCGCTGCCAACGCAATGGCGGTGAGATCCGAGCCACCCCGCCCCAGAGTTGTGATTTGCCCTTCGGGCGTCTGTCCTTGAAAGCCGGCAACAATGACGACTTTGCCCGCATCAAGCAGCGCGTGTACTTGCTTCGGGGTAATATTCTGAATCTTGGCCTTGGTGTGAACTCCGTCGGTGACGATTCCCGCTTGGGCCCCCGTCAACGAAACCGCATCCACGCCGAGAGCATGCAATGCGATTGCAGTTAATGCGATGGCCGTCTGTTCGCCAGTGGCAAGCAGCATGTCCATCTCGCGCTCGCTTGGAAGCGGCATAATCTCTTTAGCAAGCTTGATGAGATTATCCGTCACGCCGCTCATCGCGGAAACGACGACGACAATCCGATCACCTTGGGCCCGATACTTGGCGACACGTGAAGCAACGTTCCGAATGCGTTCGGGGTTGGCCACGGAGGTCCCACCGTACTTTTGAACAATCAATGCCATGGATAAGATTCAGGTTTCAATCCGAGGGAGCGCGGACATTCTGGTCTCCAGCAATATCAAATGTGCCCGAATGCCGTCGGTCATTCTGTTGTGGTCTCGAAGGTCGAGAGCTGCGGCGAACAGGAATGTCCGTCCTCCGTCGCCCGTGAATCGTCGCAGCTTTCATAACCCGATCACCTTCATCACAGTTTCTTTCTTAGGCGCGACAATCGTCGGTTCGAAGCCAGCAGTCTTGATCGCGGTTTCTGGATCCTTCAAGCCATGACCGGTCATAATCGCCGTCACGACGCTCCCGGCGGGAATCATTCGGGCTTTTGTGCATCGCAAAATACCGGCCAAAGGCGCTGCCGAAGCCGGTTCTGCGAAAATTCCTTCGGTTTGAGCTATGAGTTTGTGCGCGGCCAAAATCTCCTCGTCGGTCACCTTGTCGATATGACCTTTCGATTCTTTAAGAGCTGCCGTTGCGGCCTGCCAGCTGGCCGGGTTCCCGATCCGAATGGCCGATGCTACAGTCTCGGGTTTTTCAATTAACCGTCCATCGACGATTGGCGCCGCGCCCGCGGCTTGAAAGCCAAACATCCGCGGCAATCGATCCGCCTTCTGGACGGAGTAATATTCTTTGTAGCCCTTCCAATAGGCGGTGATGTTGCCCGCATTTCCGACCGGCAAGAAATGGAAATCTGGAGCGCGCCCTAATTGATCACAAATTTCAAAGGCGGCGGTCTTTTGGCCTTCGATGCGGACAGGATTCACGCTGTTGACGACTTCCACTTGGCCGGTGTTGCCTAGCTCTCGCACGATGCGCAGAGCGTCATCAAAGTTGCCCTCTACCGCGATCGTTGTTGCGCCATACATGAGCGCCTGCGCGAGTTTTCCCAGAGCGATCTTTCCATGCGGCAACACCACAACGCATTTCATCTTCGCTCGCGCCGCATAAGCAGCCGCGGAGGCTGAGGTGTTGCCGGTGCTCGCACAGATCACAATGCTCGCGCCGCGTTCGCGCGCTTTCGAAACTGCGACCGTCATCCCGCGATCCTTGAACGAGCACGTGGGATTGACCCCCTCATATTTCAGCCATAGTTCGAACTGGCCGCCGCAAGCTTCCACGAAGTTATCTGCGCGAATCAGAGGTGTATTGCCTTCATGGAGCGTCACGATCGGCGTTGCATCTGAGACTGGCAGGTAACGCGCATAACGGTCGATGACACCGCGCCACAGCGCTGAATTCGAAGCGCGAGGCGCGGAGTGCGGGATGGCGGGAATGCTGCTCATTGTGCCATGTCCCTAGAGCGATCGTGCTGCAACCGAGCGCATCGCGGAATTGTCCCGTTTTGTTCAGACGCAGATGTCTTTCGCGTAGCGCAGAGTTTCGCTCGGCTGTATCGCAGGCTTTGAGTCTGCAGCGCTCCTGCAGGATCGAAGACGCTGAACTCGGCGCACGCGCTGCCGACCGCAAGCCGGCGGTACAGCAGAGTGAAACTCTGCGCTACGGAAAACTGCGACACAATCATTCAAAACTTTCCACACGAATCATTTTCGGTTCGGCTTTCACAACCGGCAAACGGCTGATTTTTCGCAGCGCCTTCGTCATCGCCGAATTTGGCGCATCATGAATCATCAGAATCAAGGGCACGCTCTCGCCCTCATGTCCCTCCGGCTGAATGACGGACGAAATGCCAATCTTCGATTGGCCCAAAATGGCGGCGATTTTGGCGAGAGTTCCCGGCTTGTCAATAACGGTTAAGCGCACGTAATAACGCGACACAACATCGTCCATGGCCAAAACCGCGCCGTCGCACTCGTGCGGAACGAAGGGCGGTATCCGGCTCTTGCTGCCACATTTCAGGTCCAAGGCTGCATCCGCCAAATCGCTCAGCACGGCGCTCGCCGTGGCGTCTTGTCCCGCTCCTCGACCGTAATAGAGCGTGTCTCCTACCACATCGCCTCGAACGTAAATGGCGTTAAACACATGATTCACACTCGCGAGCACGTGCGAATTCGGCACCAGCGTTGGATAAACGGAGACTTGAATGGGACTGCATTTTTTTGCTGACGCTTTGCCGGGGGCATTCGCTTCCAGCTTTTTGACAATGCCGAGCAACTTGATTGTGTAACCCAATTGGCTGGCAAATTGGATATCCAAGCGACTAATCGAACGAATGCCTTCCACGTAGATCTGTTTCGGGTTCACCCAAAAGCCATGGGCGAGCGACGCGAGGATGCCAATCTTATGCAACGCATCATGGCCATCGATGTCCAACGAAGGTTCAGCCTCGGCATAACCAAGTCGTTGCGCGTCCGCCAGCACTTCGTCAAATTCAGCGCCTTCAAACTTCATGCGCGTGAGAATGTAATTGCAGGTGCCATTGACGATGCCGTAAATCCGCGTGATCCGATTTCCAATCAACCCTTCACGAAGGACTTTGATGATCGGAATGCCACCGGCGACGCTCGCTTCGTAATAGAGATTCGTGCCATACTGTTGCGCCACGGCAAACAGTTCCTCCCCATGGGCAGACAGCAATGCCTTATTGGCTGTGATCACTGGTTTTCCAGCTTCCAAAGCGCGCAAGACAATCGTGCGTGCCGTGGTTGTTCCTCCGATAAGCTCGAGCAAAAGGTCGATCTGCGGATCGCGCACTATACTTTCCCAGTCGGCGGTTAGGATCGAAGCAGGAATCCGGACGCTGCGGGCTTTTTTGATGTTTCGCACAGCGACTTTGGCGACATTGAAGCGAATACCCAAGCGCGATGCCATGAGCGCTCCATTGCGCTGGATCGCTTGATAGACGCCGCCGCCCACTGTGCCGCGCCCGATAATGCCCAGGTTCACTTGCTGCATAAGACCGCACAGATTGCCGAGAACGGCAGCGGAGGACAATTTCTTTTTGTGCGAGAACAACCTGCGAGCACCTGCGAGCTGGCTTCAAGCCATTTCAAATGTTTCAGCGCTGCCTCGGTCGCTGTTGGTGCTGTGTTTAATGCGGACGCAAGAGGTTGTAATTCCAGCGGCATTGTTGGCTGGCGATTGGCGGTTCATCGTTGCTGTGGATTCCCGTTTGGACATTTCCGAGACGGTCGAAATTAACAATGTCACTTCGGCGATTAACCTTTCGCAAGCGCCCACAGAATTAAGGCTATCGCTGTGATTAACCGCGAACCGGTTTTGGTTGCTGAAGGTGGCGAACGGCGCAGGCTGACAGTTTTCGCTTTGCCAGGAACAAACTATGCCATCGAACGTTCGAGCGATGTCGCCAGCGGCTGGCAGCTTGTAGTGCGACGGACTCGGAGTGCGCTCGCTGATCGAATCGAGATCGGAGGAAGCGACTCGCCATCCTTCTATCGGGCCACTCGCTAAATTTAGTGAGCGTCCAAAGGCCACACGGCGAGGAATCGAGGAATCCCCTCTCCTTGCTTTCGGCGCTCTCTGCTTTAAAGTGCTGCGGATATGGGCGTGCCTGAATCAGTTCGTCGGCTGACGGAAGCGGAGTTTCTCGAACGCGAACGCGCGGCCGATTTTAAAAGCGAATTTTTCGATGGCGAGGTTTTCGCTATGTCAGGTGGCACGGCGCAGCATAGTCAAATCGCGGCGAATTTTATTTCCGCGCTTCACGGCAAACTAAAAAACGGTAAATGCGTCGTTTACACGAGCGACTTGCGTCTCAAGGTCGAAGCAACTGGGCTTATCACTTACCCTGACGCATCGGTGGTGTGCGGTCCGCTGCAGTTTGCTGAAAACACCGACGACACCATCGTCAATCCAACTCTCATTGCCGAAGTTTTGTCGGATTCCAGCGAGGCCTATGACCGCGGCAAGAAGTTCGAAAATTACCGGCAAATGCCGTTGCCCCGTGAGTATCTGTTGATCAGCCAAAAGGAGCCGCGTATCGAACAATTTATTCGGCAAACGGATGGGAGCTGGGTGTTGCGAGAAGCTGCTGGCCTTGAGACAACGCTTCGTCTGCCGTCGCTCGACGTCACGCTTGCTCTCAGCGAGGTCTTTGCCGCAGTCAAGTTCGTCCCTGTGCCCATCCGCCCTTCGACGCGGGAGCGAGCTTGATTTCTCGCCAACTCGCCAAACGCGCGCCTTGACTCAACGCGCGCGATTCTTATCATGCGCGCTCATTTGTTTATTGTTCAAAGACGATTATGAGCCTGATTTCTGATATCCGAGCCCGCGAGATTCTCGATTCGCGGGGCAATCCGACGGTGGAAGTTGACGTTGCGCTTGCCGGAGGCGCTTTGGGGCGCGCCGCTGTCCCGTCCGGGGCAAGCACGGGCGAACACGAGGCCTTGGAACTGCGCGATGGAGACAAGAAGCGTTACCTTGGGAAGGGCGTCTCCAAGGCGGTAAAAAATGTCACGGATAAAATCCTTCCAGCGCTTCGAGGGATCGATGCGTTGGACCAGTTGACAGTTGACAAAACGATGCTGGACTTGGACGGCACCGAAACGAAATCGAAGCTCGGCGCCAATGCCATTCTGGCAGTTTCGCTCGCGACGGCCAAAGCGGCGGCTGAGGCGATTGGGATTCCCCTGTTTAGCTATTTGGGCGGCCCGAACGGAAAGGTGCTTCCTGTGCCGATGGCGAACGTGATCAACGGAGGAGCGCACTCAGACGCGCCGATCGATTTTCAGGAATTCATGATCATGCCCAAGGGCTTTTCCACTTTCTCCGATGGACTCCGTGCGGCTGCGGAGATATTTCACGCCCTGAAGGGCGTTCTGAAGAAGAAGGGCCTTGCGACGGCCGTTGGCGACGAAGGAGGGTTTGCGCCTCAGTTAGACAGTGCCGAGGCCGCGATCGAGGCAATTCTCCAAGCAACAAAGGACGCCGGTTACAAGGCCGGGAAGGAAATCTTTCTGGCCCTCGATGTCGCGTCGTCGGAGTTTTACGACAAGGAAGGCGGCTGCTACGTGTTCAAGAAGAGCACCGGACGCAAGCTGACGGGCGAAGAGTTAGTGGAGTTCTATGTGAAGCTCACGAGCAAATATCCAATCGTTAGCATCGAGGATGGCTGTGCGGAAAATGATTGGAAGAGCTGGAAATTGTTAACCGATAAGCTCGGCAAGAATGTCCAGCTTGTGGGCGACGATCTTTTCGTCACCAACGTCAAATTCTTGCGCAAGGGAATTCAACAAGGCGTCGGCAACTCGATTCTAGTGAAAGTGAATCAGATTGGATCTCTTACTGAAACGCTCGACGCCGTCGATTTGGCCCATCGCAATCGGTATACTGCCGTGATCAGTCATCGGTCTGGAGAGACCGAGGATGCTACGATTGCCGATATAGCGGTCGCGACGAATGCGGGTCAGATTAAGACGGGTTCGCTCAGCCGGACAGACCGCGTTGCGAAGTACAATCAATTGCTCCGGATCGAGCAGTTGCTGGGGGCTAATGCAGTTTACGGGGGAACGCTTTAGTCGGAAGCAGCAGTAGGACAGCGCGTCTCGCCTGTCCGCATGTTAGGTTCACCCGGACAGGCGAGACGCGCTGTCCGGCCAACATTAATAAACGCAATCCAGCGCGATCACCTGGCCGCACTCGCATTCGACCATGATGTTTGTGACCTTATCGCCGTCCTTTTGAAGTTTTATGTTTGGCTTCTCTCCAGCGTCGATCAGGCCGCCATCTCCGAGGCTGGAATGAGGTTCGAGCGTATCGAGGATCGATTTTTCAGAGGCTCTGAACTGGTCGAGGTCGGACACGAACTGCTGAAGAGCGTCTGGTGGCAAGGATAGATTCACGGCATTTCGCAGGTCGCTCAGAGCCTTTGCTTTGAGCTCGTGTCTGTCCACGTCCACGCGCCGGACGGTTTGGGGCGGTTTAGCGAGGGTAACCCGTGAGACTTTGTATTGGCTGAATTGGTACTGCGGCAGCGAGTCGCCGCTGGTCGCCTTTTCAAAGAAGGGCACGAAATTTCCAGCCATAGGGACAGGTATTCGCTACTGTACCGATTCGATAATGTTCTGTTCACCACGGACCATGATTGTCACGCGTCTGTTCGTTGGGTCTTCGGGCTTCCGATCTTTGAGTGGCTTGGTTCCGCCGAAACCCGCGACCTTCGAGATTTGCATCTCCTTGACGCCGCTAGCGGCCAGGAGTCGCCGAGCTGAGTTGGCACGATCCGCGGAAACTTCCCAACTGCCATAATTGGCGCGAACGGATTTGAACCCTTTCTCAGTGTGACCTTCGAGCTCGACGATTGTCGATGGATATCGAGCAATGTCCCACGCCACCGTATTAAAGACATATTTTCCGTAGTCCGTGAAGTCGGCCGAATCTTTCTCGAAAATCGGTCTGCCAGGGCTATCGAGAAAGTTAATCAAGAGCCCTTCGGGAGTTAGCTCGATTTGGATAGACCGATTTTCCCGATATTCGGGAGTTTGTAAAAAAACTTTGATCAAATCTTCGTTGGGGCGTTTGACTGTTTCGAGCGGAACGACGGAAGGATTTTCAAAATTGGCCCTCGAAGACATAACCATGTCCGCATTCTTGATTGGGATAATGCCCGTAGAATCGCTGAGAGCAGACTTCCAGGGATTCTTGAAATGTTCCTGCACGATGCCCTTGACTGCCTGATCCTGATTCATGATCCACAACACCAGGAACAAGGCCATCATCGCTGTAACGAAATCTGCGAAGGCCACTTTCCATGAACCACCGCCGCCCGCAGCCATAAAGAATCCTTTCTAATGAGTTTAGTTCAAGACGTTCTTACTTAGAACCCATGGTCTTAAGCATCGTCTCCAGTTCTGAAGCGCTCGGACGCATATCTTCGTCCAGGACGCGGCGGCCGACTTCCGCTGCGACAAGCGGCGGAAGCCCGTTGGCAAAGCTAACGACTGCTGCTTTGATGCAATTCAGGTAAGTCATTTCGCCGTGATTGTAGAATTCGATGTTGGTAGCCATGGGGCCGACTACGCCGTAGCACAAGAAAACGCCCATGAAAGTGCCCGTCAGCGCCGCGGCGATCTTTCCTCCAACCGCGCTCACGTCGCCACCCAGGGCGCCCATTGTGATCACGATGCCAAGGACGGCGGCCACGATTCCGAAGCCAGGCAGTGCATCGGCAATCTTGCTCAAGACCAGCGGAGGCGCGTGTTTCTCGTGCTCGATCAAATCCAAAGATTTATCCATGAGCGGCTCAAGTTGATCCGGCTTGATTCGTCCATCGACAATTGGCCTCAATCCGTCACAAAAGAATTCCAACGCCGCATGGTTCTTGTGGAACGAGGGATATTTCTTAAAGAGACTGCTGCCTCCAGGATTCATAACGTGCTCTTCGAGCGCGATCATTCCGTTGCGGCGTCCCAGCACAAATAGTTCATACATCACTTTAAGGAGGTCCTCAAAATCTGATTTTTTGAAGGGAGCGCCTTTGAGGCATGAAATCGATACTGAGACGATTTGCTTCAGGACCTTAACCGGCGACATGATAATCATCGCTCCAAGGGCCATGCCCCCAAGCGTGATTACCTCGGCGGGGTGAATCAGAGACGACAGTTTACCGCCGCCAATGGTAAATCCTGTGATCGTGCCGCCCATAATGACGATGAGACCGATGAATATGACCATATACTGTGGGCTAGTTATTATTGATCAAACTTTCCTTCCTGTCAAGGAAGGCGCGCAGCGACAAAATTGCCTCAGTATGAATCTGGCAAATTCGGGATTCGCTGAGTTTGAGCAAGGAAGCGATGTCTTTAAGACGCAACCCCTCGTAGTAATACAGGGTCAAGATTTTCCTTTGTTGCGGCGTCATTTGCAGGAGCCGATTCCGAATTAACTCGTGCAGGTCCTGCGCGCAGGCGTGGCTGGCTGGGTCCACTTGATGAAGATCTTCCAATTGAAACGGAATGAATTCGTCGTTCTCGGATTCGGGTCCCGAAATCTCGTCCAGCGACACATAGGAGACCAGCTTTAGATCGTCCAGGAGTTCTCGATATTCATGGGCCGTGATGCCGAGGGCGGCGGAGATTTCAAGTTCTGTGGGTGATCTCCCGAGCTTCTCTTCTTGTTCCTGAATGGTTCGAGCGAGCTTCTTCCACTTGGCATAGACAGAGCGTGTGACTGTGGAATTCTTCCTCAACTCATCCACGATAGCTCCTCGAACGCGTGGCTTGCAGTAAACTTCAAATGCCACACCCATTTCGGGATCGAATGAGCGGGCTGCCTGGACCAGCGCAAAATAAGCGACGCTCTTCAGGTCTTCAAAATCAACGACGGAACGAGTGATTGGAGCAATTCGATGGACCATCTTGAGGACAAAGGGTGCATACTTGAGAACCAATTCGTCTTCCGAATAGTCCTTAATACTGGCTTTCTGATAAAGCCTCAGGACCTTGCTCGGCAGCTTGTCAGCGACAGGGTTGGCGACCGCAGTGTCCATATTATCATGTACTTCCGGTTTCACTCGCGTCTTGAGTCGGACTGCTGGGATTCTGATTCCAGTTGGGCAGCCTCTTCTTGGAATGCGGCTTCTCTCGAAACCTGCTCCAGGCAAGAGATCCATAATTTCATCCACCAACGAAAAAGAATTCCGGCGATGAGCGCTGACACAATGCCATTTACGAGGCATACGTCTAACGGCTTATCCCAAGCCAAGCTACCTGCCACTGCGGTCATAAAACCAAAGGCTCCGGCCATCACTACGACTAATCGCATATCACAAATCTCCGCTCAGCAATTTTTGGGCCGCTCGCTTTTTTCGGCTTCCCATCGGTCACGTGAGAAGCTGAGACCAGCCTTTCGACTGATTCGCCAAAAGGGGCTTAGAGCACTAGGACCAAGGCGGTGGCGGCTCTGGCCCTCGAAAGCACATCACTCGCCGACAACTCCGGCGCCGTCTTCGTCGATTCAACAATCGCTTTGACCTCTGGAACGGTTCGGAGAAACCGCATAAGATGATCGCTCTTAAGAGCGTAACTGGTATTCGTATTTGGTCGCGCTTCCGTGGACGCGTGCTCGCCGGGTTCGGTGAGAACCATGCCGACAAGCTGGCCGCGATTGTTAACGAGAGCAGCGCCTCCGAAGGAGGATGTGACCCGCGGTTCGAGCGAGAACTGCCTCGGGTCGGCTTGAAACCCCAAAAGCGAACTAATTTTGCCGTGGGCGGCTTTAGGGGTGAATTGTCCTTGGTTCTCGGCGTCAAAGCCCAAGGCCAACACCTCGGTGGCCACCGGAACATCCCGGCTTGAAAACAACGGCAACGGTTGGAACACACCCGAGATCCTGAACAGCGCGATGTCATTCAGTTGGTCTGTTTTGACAAGTGCGGCGCTAAAGGTGCCTCCTTCTGTCACTACCTGGACATTCTTTCCGCCTAATACAGTCTGCAAGGTTGTCAGCAAATATCCATCGGATGAGATCATCACGCCGGTGCCAGCCTTTTTGATCTCGCCGCCACCCTCTGCCGACGCGACTTGTATGAGCTTTAGGCTGTCGGATGGCGTTGATGCTCGAACGACAAATGCGTCGACAAATTCGTTGGCGCGTTGCTGACCTTCCTTGACTTGGCTTTCCGTCAATAAACGCGAGAGGATTCTCTTGCTCGAAGCCGCTTCGGGCACACCTTGGACTGCGGCCAAATTCCACCATTTGTACGCGTGAATCAGATCAACCTCGACGCCTTTGCCCTCGTAGTAGCAGACTCCGAGGCTATATTGCGCGAAGCGATGCCCCAATTCGGCTGCGGTCCGATAATGATTAACGGCAGCTGTTAGATTCTGCGGAACACCGAGTCCTCGCTCGTAGCAGATCGACAGGTTGTAATGCGAGTCGGCGAAGTTCCGACTGGCAGCCAACTTGTACCATTTGACCGCTTCAAAGTAATTTGTCTGAACACCCTTGCCGGCGAAATGCATGTAACCGATTGCGTGCTGGGCCGCCGCATACCCTTGCTCGGCTGCCATCCTGAACGAGTGTAAGGCCTTTTTGAAATCGGGTGTGGTCGAGATTTCTTCGGCATAAATCTGGCCGAGGCTGAAGATTGCCGGGATGAAATTCTGTTCTGCTGCTTGCTTGAGCCACTTCTCAGCAAGCTTCGGATCCAGGGCAATTCCTGGCCCTGCATGGTATTTCTTGCCGAGATTATATTGCGCGTAGGCGTTGCCTTGCAGCGCGGCGCTCTGATACCACTCGGCCGCTTTATAATGATCCACTGGAACTCCGAATCCCGTGTCGTAGCAATAGCCGAGGTTCGCTTGCGCCGGAGCGTAACCGCGTTCAGATGCAAAACGGTACCACTTAATCGCTTCGGCAGGGTTGACGGGAGTGTCTTTGCCTAGGTGATAGGAGAGGCCAAGATTAAAACAAGCCCATGGTTCGCCCTTTTCGGCTGCAACCTGCCATTTGCCGACCTTAGTCGATGCTGATGCGGCAGTGCCTCCATTCTCGGTTGGAGCGCCAAGCGTGAACCAAGGAAACAAACAAACCGCAAGCCAACTGCGCACCAGAGATAAAGTGCCTGCAGGCAAATGGAATAGTGGCATGGTGACACCTGATCGAACATTCATAAATACAACGCTTCGTTTGCTATGTGCCAAGTGTGGATGCCACCACAACGCTTAACAATACCGCTGCCGCGCCACGCGCCGACATATTTCCTGGTAAGGTCACGGAGCGTTCGGAGCGACCTGTCCGGTAAGACTCTTATATAGCCCCGAGGAACGTTTGTCGAGGCCCGCTTGGTCTTGCTTTGCCGGTTTTCGTGTCGCCATCGGGTCAGTGCTGCGACCTCTGAGTCGTGGAGCAGACCGTGGGCCAAGCCAGCACCCAATTACCGCTCTAGGCTATTTTGGCCTCTTGTCGCTCCGCAGCGTGTCGAGACCGGGATAGAAGAACGGCATGGACTTTTGACCCGAGACAGCCTCGGTCACATTCAATGACTTTGATCCGCGCCGGAAAAAATTACGTAAAGCAAAGAGTGTAAGTGGCATGTTTTTCCTGCGCTGCGGATTGACCTCAAGATTTGTGTAGGATTTTCCGGGCGCCTCGCGTGGCACATCGATTGCTTGGCTGCCTAAGGCAAAAACTTATGCTGGACGGACTGTTTTCGAGCAATAATTACCAGGGGCTGAAGAAAATGCTCGACGCAACGACGATGCGTCAGGAGGCAATCGCGAGCAATCTCGCCAACCTGGAGACGCCGAATTACAAACGGATCGACGTCGAATCAAGTTTCAGCGCCGAACTCAGTCGGGCTGTGGCCGCGCGTGATCTCAAGGACATCTCGCGTGTTGAACCTCGGATCGTCATTGACACCAATGCCCCGGCTGCCAATCGGGATGGCAACACTGTCCAACTCGACAGCGAATTAATTCGCCTTCAACAGAACACGATGGCTCACCAAATGCAGACCCAATTTGTCAGTTCATCGTTCGCAAAACTGAGGTCTGCTATTGCTGGCCGCATCTCCTAATGAATCTCTTACCCGGAATACAAAGTGCCGCGTCAGCTCTCCAAGCTGAACGAATTCGAATGGAGGTCATCGCGCAGAATATTGCGAATGCAAACACCACCCGCACCGCTGAGGGCCGTCCCTACCAGCGGCAGGTCGTCAAGTTTGAAACGCTGTTGCAACAGCAGATCGGCGCTAATTCCGAGGCTGTGCCGATGACCCTGAAGGTTGCTCAGATTACGAAGGATTTCAGGCCATCGGAAACGATTTTCCAACCGGGCCATCCGCATGCCGATGCGTCTGGAATGGTCTCGTATCCAAACGTCAAAATTCATGAGGAGATGGCTGATATGATCGCATCGACTCGGTCGTTTGAAGCGAACTTGGCTGTGATCAAGAATGCCCGGGCGCTGACTCTTCAAACCTTGAGCATCGGACGTCGTTAATTCTAATGAATCCAATTTCGCTGACCGGCAGCCCGTTTCCCTCGCCTTATGCGAACATGCGGCCTCAATTTCCGATGCGCCGTGCTGGAGGGAGTCCGGATACGGGCATCGCGGACCCTGCTTTGGAATCAATTGCCACGCCTCAGCAGCAGGTTGGGTTTGAGAACGTGTTGGGCAAGCTGGTTCAGGAAGTTAATGCCAAGCAAATGGCGGCCGGCGATGCCGTTACTGGACTTTTGAGCGGTCAGCAGGTTCCGCTGCACCAGGCCATGATTGCTATGGAGGAGGCGAGTGTTTCGTTTCAGCTCATGGTGGAAGTGCGCAACAAACTTCTCGAGGGATACCAGGAACTGATTCGAATGCAGGTGTAAGGCAGTGAGGCTGCTTTGCAGTTAACGAAAGCTTAAACGCAAACAATTTAGTAAAAGCGGATGCACGCCTTAAAGCTAATAGGTCAACAGCTCAGTAAGATTTGGAGCCAACTCGGCATCAATCAGCGCGTGGTGATTGTGTTGTCGGGTTTGGCCGTCCTTGTTGGACTCGGACTATTGATCTTTTGGACGAGCCGCGCGGAGTACAAGTTGGTGTATGGCCACTTGGACCCAGTTGAAGCGGGCAAAATTATCGCTGAGTTAGAAGCGAACAGCCAACCTTTTAAACTCGGTCATGGCGGCAGTTCAATCTATGTCCCCCAGGAGAAAACTGCAGAAGTGCGTGCCCAGCTTGCCATGAAAGGCATGCCTAAAGTCGGCGGCATTGGCTTCGAGATTTTCGACAAACCAAGTTTTGGGATGTCGGACTTTGTGCAGCAGGCCAATTACACGCGCGCTTTGCAGGGTGAATTGGAGCGGACCATCAACAAGTTCGAGGGAGTGGAATCATCGCGTGTTTTCATTGTTCAACCCGAAAACCGGCTGCTCGTGGATCCGAATAAAAAGACGACAGCCGCAGTTCATATTACCGCCCGCGGCACGCAAACGCTTGACGCTAGAACGGTTGGCGCGATTCGCAGCTTTGTTGCCAGCGCCGTAGAGGGGTTGAAGGTTAACAATGTGAGCGTCGTTGATTCTGCAGGCAATTCGCTGACGGACACAAGCGAGGACGGATCCTTGGGATCCTTGAGCAGCACCCAGTTAGGGGCGCTTCGAAGTTACGAAAAGTATTTAATGGATAAGGTGAAAGGCTTTCTCGAACGCGTGGTTGGCCCAGAGCAGGTGGTCGTTGCTATTTCGGCAGAGCTCAGCACGGAGAGCATAACGAAGGAGGTCCAGACTTACGAGCCTGGGCCGGAAGGCAAGGGCATTGCGAAGACGGAAACCATCCGTGACGAGACGACCGATTCGGTTTCGCCCAATCCCAGTGGCATTCCCGGGACGCCAACGAATTCAAATACTGATACGAATAATCCCGCAATGCCGATCATGAGCAACAAGAAGACGATGAGCGACACGCAAAGGGAATATCTCGTCGGCATTAACAGGTCCAATATCACGCAAATAGCGGGCTGGCTTAAACGTGTCTCCGCGTCGGTCTTTGTCAATACAAACGAGAACCCGAGCCTCATGATCGAGACCAACCTCACCAACCTGAAGACAGCAGTTCTTAACGCGTTGGGATTGCCCGCTGATGCCACTGAAGTTGCATTGTTCGGGGTCAGCTTCAATGAAAGGAAGGTCAAGGAGATTGAAACGGAAATGGATACATCGCGCCAGACCGAAATGATTTGGCGAGCTGGCAAGAGCTTGCTGTATGCCCTGCTCGGAATTGCCGCGCTGATTGCCTTCTGGCGATTGGTGAAGAATTCGAGCGAAGAACTCCTCCCCACTGGAATTCCGGTTGGCCAGCTCGTGGGCGGCCAAATATTGTATGAAGCTGCGGTCGCGCAGCCCGGTATGGCGTTGCCGTCGGCCGTCGTGCAAACGGCTTCTGAGGGCCCGCTTGCGCAAGTGGGAGAGATCATGCCTCAGGATGAAGATGTCGAGGAGCTGCAGGCTGCTAAGTCTAAATTGGTCATGGACTTTGGGTTAGGCCAGCAAGCGCCTGAACGGATCACCATTGAAGTGTTGAAGCAATTGATCCGTGAGAACCCGGCCAAGATGAGTCAAGCTGCCCGGAGCTGGATGAGCCGCAAAGCCAACGAAGGCGAGTTAACCTAAGCGAAGTTTGAAAGCCGAACTGCAACGAGATACTGGGGTTGCCCAGAAAGGCATGACGCAGATTCAGAAACTGGCGGCGCTCCTTATTCTATTGGGTGAGGACAGCGCGAGCATCATGCTCAAAAGCTTTGATGACAACGAGCGTGAGCTGATCTCGGCTGAGATGGCGAATTTGCCGCTCATGAACCTCGATCAACAGACGGCGGTGCTCAAAGAGTTCACCGAGATGGCGCTGCAAGCCAACGCCGCGTTAGGCGGCAGCGCTGAATATACGCGAGCCGTGCTGGAAAAATCAGTTGGACTCTTCAAGGCTTCTGAAATCATGGGCCGTGTCGGCGCTGGCAATCGAACTTCTGTGGCAACCATGCAGCAGATCATTGACATGGAGCCGCTGGCTATCGTCAATCTCATCAAAGAGGAACAACCGCAAACCATCGCGCTGGTGATTAGTTATTTGACCGCTCAGAAAGGTTCGGAAGTGTTGCTCAATCTTTCCGAACACCTAGGCGAGCAGGTTGTTGAACGGCTGGCCACGCTTTCATCGACACCCATCGAAGTGGTGGAAACCGTCGGCGAAGTCCTTTCCAAGAAGATCGGCGCGAAGATGTCGCGCGCGTTGAACCAAACAGGCGGCGTCAAATCAGCGGCAGCGGTCCTCAACGTCATGGCCAAGGCGGCTCGCCAAAACATTCTGAACAAGCTGGACGAGCGCACGCCGGAATTAGTGCGGTCGATTCGCATGAAGATGTTCACCTTCGACGACTTGGTGACATTGGATAACAAGAGCCTGCAGAAGATTCTGCGTGAAGTTGATCCATCCAGCCTGGCTATTGCCCTTAGCGCCGCAAACGAGAACCTCCGCGGCTCCTTGCTCGGATCCATCTCGAAGCGCGCTGCCGATACGGTCATCGACGAAATTTCCAACCTGGGCCGCGTTACGTTGCGCGAGATCGAGCAAGCCCAGGACAGCATCATTGACATCGTTAGAAAATTGGAAGCCGAGGGTGAGATTTCCCTTGATTCCGGAGGATCCTAGTTATGGTAAAGATTGCGAATAACGTTTCAATTCTCGGGCCTCTGCGCGACATCCGCGTGGTGGGGTTCAAGCCTCGGTCGAATGGCAACGGAAATGGCCACCTGGCCAAAAGCGCGCCCCGGATTGATCTGCATCCCGACAATGACGAAGCGCTTCAAGCCCGCGAGCGCGCTGGATATGAGCGAGGCAAGAAGGAAGCGGAAGATAATTTCAGCCGCCAGATGGAAACGCTGCGATCCGAGTGGGAAGCCAGCCATCGCAATGAGGTGCTTGAGGCTCTTGAAGCATTGAACCGAAACGTCCATCAACAGATGGCTGAGACTTTCAAGTCGCTCGAAAAACACTTGATCATGCTCGCCGCCGAAGCAGCGATCAAGTTGACGGCTGGGATTCCGATTTCGGCTGACATGGTGGAAGCCTACGTCACGGAGGCCATGAATCATGTCGAGCAGGATACCGAAGTGACGATTATTCTGAATCCCGACGATTTGGCGTTGCTCGAACAGCATCAATCCAGCCTTCTGAATCGAGCGGGCGCTTATCCGGTGATCCGATTCCGGCCTGATCCGAAAATGGGCCGCGGCGGCTGTTTGATCGAAACCAAGTTCGGCGAACTGGATGCCCGTCGCGAGACAAAGATTGAGATGCTGAAGAAGGCAGTTAACGAATGATCAATCTGGTTGATGAAGCCAGTCGAACGTCGCCGTTAATTCAACACGCGCGCACGCGATTGCGTTCCACTTCCCTCTTGGAACGCCACGGACGGGTTATCCAAATGATCGGCCTTGTGATTGAGTCGCGCGGCCCGATGTCAGCCATTGGTGATATTTGCCGTATCGAATCAAGTTCCACTCCCGAAGGCGTTCTCGCCGAAGTAGTCGGGTTTAGGAACGAACATCTCCTGCTCATGCCGCTTGGCGAGGTTCATGGCATCTATCCCGGCAGCCAAGTCATCGCCACCGGGTCGCGTTTGCGAGTGCCAGTCGGCTCCGAACTCAAAGGACGGGTGATCGATGGATTAGGCAATCCCATCGACGATCTTGGCCCAATTCCGACCATCCCGCTCGAAGAACTCAATCTCGCGCCGCCGCATCCTCTCAAGCGCGACCGCATTTCGCAGCAGTTTCAAACTGGCATCAAAGCCATCGATACGTTTGTCCCCTGCGGACGAGGCCAGCGTATGGGCATTTTTTCCGGCAGCGGCGTGGGGAAATCCACTTTGTTGGGCATGATGGCCAGCCGAGCGGAGGCGGACGTGAACGTGATCGCGCTGATTGGCGAACGAGGCCGGGAAGTGCGCGAATTTCTCGAAAGGGACTTGGATTCGGCGGGACGCGCCAAATCGGTTGTGATTGTGGCCACTTCAAATCAGCCGGCACTCGTGCGTATTCGCGCGGCTTTCCTTGCTATGACTGTGGCGGAGTTTTTCCGCGCCGAGGGCAAGAATGTATTGCTGATGATGGATTCGGTGACGCGCTTCGCCATGGCTCAGCGCGAAATAGGTTTAGCCGTGGGCGAGCCGCCAACCTCGCGCGGCTATACGCCGTCTGTTTTCGCGCTTCTGCCACAATTGTTAGAGCGGGCTGGGAACGACGAAAACGGTTCGATGACCGGTCTCTTTACTGTCCTGGTGGAAGGCGACGACATGAACGATCCAATCGCGGATTCAACGCGTTCGATTTTGGACGGACATTTGGTGCTGACACGGGAACTAGCCGCGCTGAATCATTATCCCGCTATCGACATTTTAGCGAGCGTAAGCCGGTTGACGCGCGATCTCTTGAGCCCTCAACAAATCGAGCTGGCCGGTTACGCGCGCGAAGCCCTGGCTGTTTACCGCAAGAATCAGGATTTAATTACGATTGGCGCCTATGTCGCTGGGAGCAATCCCGTAATCGATCAAGCGATTCGATTGCAAGTCCCCATTATGGAGTTCTTGCGGCAGCAGGTCACGGAAAGCAGCACCACCGCGGCGAGCTGGCAAACGCTGACTCAAGTGATGGCCCCTCCGGCGCCACCACCGGCCGATAACATGAAGCGGGCTAATAAATGAATGCTCCCCTCTCAGTGAACCTGTGTTGCAGGATAGGCGTCCCGCCTGTCCAGCTTTTGGTGTGCGCAGATGCTGGACAGGCGGGGCGCCTGTCCTACGAGAGGAGAGCGTTTCCGTCATGAAACCGTTTCGTTTTCCACTCCAGGCTGTCCGAACGGTGCGGGTCAGCCAGGAACAGAAGGCTTTGGAAGCGTTTAGTCGAGCTCAGGCTCAAGTCGAGCAAATCGCGACGCGAAAGCGCGGGATACTATCGGAGATTGAAGGAGTTTATAATCAGCGGCGCGAGCGTTTGAGCCGAGTCGCTAGTTCGGAAGAGATTCAAGTGATGCAGCAAGGGCTGCGAGCGTTGCATGAGGCGCTGCGGCGGTGCCAGGTGGAATTGCAAGCTGCGGAAGCGATTCTGGCTGACAAGTCGAAAGCGCTGTTGGAAGCCCGGCAAAAGCGCGAAGTCATTGAAAAACTACATGACAAACAACGTGCCAGTCACCTGGCCGAAGCGAGCAAAGCGGAGCAAAGAACATCCGATGAGTTTGCTACGTTGAAGTCCATCGGCAATCTCGCGATGAGATGGAGATAAACTGGTATGAATAAGCTGCTGACATCTAAATGGTCTGTGGCAGTCCTGGGAATGATCGCGTTTCTGGTGACGATTGTCATTTTGTGGAAACCCGACGAGGCGCCGCCCGGAGGGGCAAATGCTGCGACCGGTACGAATGCGCCCGCCGCGTCTGCGCACACCGACACCAACACGCATGCGCATGCTGAAGAGGTCGTCGCGAAGCCACCGATTGTAGCGCCGCTTGCGCCAAGCAGCACACAAGCTGGCGAACCCGGTTCACTGACATTTAATAATCCAGAGCTGGTCCAACTGCGGATCGAGCTTCAACAGGAGAAGGCGGAACTGCTCGAATACGAGAAAACGCTGAAGAACATGGAGCGACAGTTGTTATTGGAAAAGGAACACCTGGGGATCATCACTCAACAAGTGTGGCAGGCGAAAGCAGCCCTGGACGAGGCTCTGACCCGGGAGAGAACGATCATGGAGAGCAGCGAGACAAACGCGCTCCGAGGCTTCTCCCGAGTGTTTGCAGCCATGGCGCCCACCAACGCCATGACGATCTTGAAGAATTATCCCTCGGTCAATGAAGTCGCCAGAATTCTGCATTGGATGGATCACAAAGAGCAGGCGGCAATTCTCCAAGTCTTCGGGTCGAATGATGTAAATAAGGCCACAGAGATAATCGAGAAGATGCGCACGCTTGCTCCGAGGCCGCAGCTACCATTGAAGAAATGAATATCTTTTCCCTCAGCAATCCTCCCGCGCCCGCGGGCGAAGACCTGCTCTCGATTGGGGCAGTACCCGCGGCAGCGTCGGGCTTAGAACCAGCGGCCTCATTTGAAGCAGTGCTCGGGGTTTCCTTGCCGGCCACCTCTTCCGATCTTTTGATGATTGAAAAGGCGCCACCAGGCAAAGCCGCCGCTTCCTCTTTGGCTTTCAACGCAAACTTTGTCAGCATTCAAGGGCCACGAATTTCAGCGACAAGTTCGCGCCCTGAAGAATTGCCGGATCCGGCAACAATAGCACTGAGTTTAACGGCGCCCGTAAGCGTTGCAGCAACTGCGGGTGGGAATGAGACAACGGTCATGAGTTTTGGCGCCTCGGAGCGCGAGCACGCTGAACAAGAACCTCATTTGGCGGCGTTGGAATCGCGCGAACTCCTGAATCCAGCGCCGGTTGATCCCATTACGCAGGCGGCACAAGCAAATGCGTTGGTCGTTCTCGCCGAGCCGCCGAAGATCAATCTCGATTTGCCCCGGCCGACGGCAGGTTCAAACGCCGGCGAACCAACTCAGGGCGAGTCACTCCAACCGGTTTCGGGAACCAGCCAAATCGACAACGTCGTTAATGCGCGCGAGCCGCAAGTATTGGAACGCACTTCTACTGCCATGCCGATGCCAGCAGTCGATGCGAAACCAACGGCGAGCATCTCGGTCCGTGAGAAAACACCCCTTGCGCCAAGCGGCACTGCGCCTGAGTTGCAGAAGGCGTCGAGAAACTCTCAAGCAGCACGCGAAGCGAGAACATATGTGACTTCCGCAATCGAGCCGAATGCTGCGCCCGTTGAAGAATTAACTCCAGCACGCCGCGTCATGGCCGGATTAAGGCGCCCGACGGATTCGGTGCGAACTGCTCTTTCCTCGCGGGAAATCATCGGTTCTGAGATCAGCACGCAAAGTCAAACCTTGCGGAGCGAGTTCACACCTGCGTTAGGCACACAGGGTTCCGTTTCGTTGAGCGCTCGCGCAGCGAAGATTGTCTCGCGTCCGACCGCGCCGCAGCATTTGGAAAGTCAGGCGACGCCAAATGTTATCAAGTCCGAATATCGCGTCCAGCAAGGCGTCGAACAAACTATTCAAAGAGTGGCTCAGCAACTTGACGTTTCGTCCGCGCCCCGTTACCAAGCTGGCTTCTCAGGGCGTCCCACGCCCTCCGGCCAAGGTGCATCGATCAATGAATCAACAACGGTTAAGCCCGGCGTTATCCCTAATAAGGGAGCCGATTCTTCTGTTCAAGAACTCACCGCGTCCAAGGTTCAATTGATGTCGAAAGACGCGAGCGCCTTTGTTCAACCAGGGGCTTCGGGCGACGGCAACAAACTTGATCAAGCGATTAGCGCCTCCCGTCCGACTTTGGCGAACGACGTTCCGATTCGGCCTTCATCCGCGGGGACGTCGGAACGATATACTCCACAGCAGATCGACGAAGCAGGGTTCGTGCGACGGCCCGCGAGCGCAACTCTTGGCGGCGCCGAGCAGAATGCATCCGATGCGCCCGAGGCTGGCGTTGTGCTTTCTTCAGGAGCTCAGCCAGAGTCCAGGGAGCTTTTTCCCGATGTTGGTCCGAATATTTTGCCAGGGCCGGAACAATTCGAGGCGCGTCCGGCGTTGCGAACACATGCGCCTCAGCGCGAAACAAACGTTGCCACGAGGGTTTCCTCCAGCGGCACACTAGATGCTCAACAAGATTCCGCAATGGCTTTAGCCGCGAACAGCGAGACCGTAATTGAGACGCTTGGGAAAAATATTCCTAGCGTCGGCAAAAATGACGGCAACTCGGGCCTCAGCGAGGCCGCCGCGCGCGGCGGGATGCGTTCCGTAAGAATTGAAAGCGGCGAATCGCGAATTGTCGACGTTTCGCTGTTCAACCCCTCGGGCAATGGTGAGATGCAAACGATCTCGGAGCCCGCGTCGATTGATTCAGAGCAGATCGGGTCGGTAACTCAGTTTAGGTTGACTGATGAAATTTGGTCTGCTGTCGAGCGGTTCCGTGCCACTAGTCGCGAAGATTGGGTGGTGACCATTCGTCCAGATCGCGAAACTCATTTGAACCTTCAGATCAAGATGCGAGATGAGCAACTGATCGTTCAGGCCACTCTGGAGAGTGGTAACTGGGACGCAGTTGCGCCGCAATGGTCCGAACTTCAAGCATCGCTCGCGGAGCGCGGTGTTCAGCTCAAGGCGTTGGAAGTGGGTAGTGGCGCCGGAGCAGAAACTCAATCTAACCAGTACAGCACAAACTCGAACTCGAACGGGCAGCGGCAGGCGGCAAATGATTTCGAGTATGCGCGCGAATTTGCGGAAACAGCCCGGGACTTTGCTCAACGGCGGGCCGAATCACAAAAGCCTGCGTTTGCCACACCGGCGCGCACCAATTCACCAGCGCGACCCAATCAAGTTTTAGAGACATGGGCCTAACCTCATGATAGCCACTCCTCCAATCACGAACGACGTAGTCAAGTCGAACATCGGCGAGCAAAGCCGAATTCCGACGAAGCTGCTGAACCAGGACGATTTTTTGAAGTTGGTGGTTGCGCAAATGACCAATCAGGATCCGCTGAAACCGCGGACGGATACGGAGTTCATCGCGCAGATGACCCAATTTACCACCCTGGAGCAAACGAAAAACATGCAGTCGGACATCGCCCAGATGAGAGCGCAACAACAGCTGCTTCGTGGCATGTCTTTGCTGGATCGTGTCGTTCAGGTTCAGTCTGGTGATGCCAGTCCTGTAACCGGTGTTGTGAAGGGATTGGAAATGGATGGAGACAATCCCAAAATCCTGATCGGTGAACAGGCGTTTGATTTGAACGATATCATAAGCATTCGTCCGGCGAACCAAAACTGAAAACAGAAACCTAAACCATAAGACAACTATGCTTCGCTCACTTAATAGCGGTGTAACTGGCGTCAGACAGTTTCAGACCAGTCTCGATGTCATCGGCAATAACCTCGCAAACATTAATACCATCGGTTACAAAGCGGGCCGGGTTGAATTTGCTGACACGCTGCTCCAAACATTGCGCGCGGCCACACCGGATTCGGGCGGCGGGGGCGCTGGCGGGGTTTCCGGAGTTTCCGCAATCCAGTTGGGTAATGGCGTCGAGTTAGCCGCTATAAAGAATTCATTCACTCAGGGCGCGGTCAATCAGACGGGCGTCCATACAGACCTTGCCATCAGCGGCGATGGTTTTTTCATCGTGAAAAATCCTTTGACCCTTGAGGTGTTCGCCACGCGCGCGGGAGATTTCCGGACGGACAGCAGCGGTTTTCTTGTGACCAACCAGGGTTTTCGTGTTCAGGGCTTTAACGCGCCACCTTCTTTAGGAGCAACCGCGAACTATGTGGATGCTGACGCCATCGGAGATATTCGGCTGGATAAAGGGACAGTACCGGCGTCAGTTATAGCCACAAGCGCGGCAGCGGCAACCGCAGGGGTTCAAAACATTAACATTGATTCGAGCGGGAAGGTTAACGTTCTCCTGACTGATGGTTCGCAATATACTCGCGGGCAAATTCTCTTACAGAATTTCAAAAACCCAAATGCATTGCTCAAACAAGGTAATAACCTGTATGGCGGGTTGACGACTGCTGGACCTGCCGGGGGGACCGCAACACAGACGAATCCATTTGGAACAGCGCCATCGTTTGCGAAAGCCAACACCAATGGCCTAGGCCGCATCGATTCCGGATCTCTCGAAATTTCCAACGTGGACATCACCCGCGAATTCTCGACCATGATCACAACGCAACGCGCCTTCCAGGCCAATGCGCGAGTGGTTGCGGCCAGCGATGACATGTTGCAAGAAATGATCAACGTAGTAAGATAAGCCCCTAGCTTATGGCGGATAACCCTCCAGCAGAGCAAACGCCTGCGGCCGGCGGCGAAAAATCCGCGACTACGGAAGCAGCGCCCGCGAAGGCCGGTGGTCTTTCTTCTTACGTGCCATTGATCATCGCGGTCGTGGTGATGCCCGTTGCGGCTTACGTCACCATTTCGATCAAGAGCAAGATGTCGAGCAAAGGTTCAGCGGCTCACACCGAAGAGGAAGCTGAGCCGGAAGCCGAGAAACCGAAAGATTCGCACGGTGGCGGTGGTCATGGAGGGAGTGCAAAACCGAAAGATTCGCACGGTGGCGGTGGTCATGGAGGGAGTGCAAAACCGAAGATTGCGAAGGGCACTCGAAATGTGAAGCTGGCCGTGCCTTTGACTCGCGATGCCATCGCATTCGCGCCTAAGGACCCCGATAATCCGCGCGATGTCGATAAGATCGTGATTCTGGATACCAAGGGAGAGACCAAAGACATGGCACAATCGGACAAGATTGTGGTTAATGTCGCCAATACAGGAGGGGGACGGTACGTGTTGGCTCGGCTCTCGTTCATGAGTGATCATCAAGAGTTTTTAGATCGGTTAAATGAGAATCGCGAACGTCTGATTGATGTGGCCGTCGGGACGTTGTCGAACAAAACCTTGGAGGAGCTCAATCGTCCGGGCTATAGAACCCTTCTTAAATCCGAACTTCGAGATCTGTTCAACCAACAGCTCGGAGTTACGATGATTCAGGAAGTGGTGATCCACGATTTGGTCATTCAGTGAGTTATGCAGCTGCGCCTTTCCCCGACTGTAGCGCAGAGTTTCACTCTGCTGTATCGCCGACTTGCAGTCGGCAGGGCGTTCGACTCGTCCAACATCTCGGAGTTGGCGGAAACGTTGCAGATTGAAAATCTGCGATACAGCAGAGTGAAACTCTGCGTTACGAGAAAGATACCTTAAAGGCAAACGGCCATGGCTCGCGTCGGTCCAACAGCGGTTCAGCATCAGGCGGCAGCGCCTGTTCAGGTCTTTACTCATCGCGGGGCTAAAACAGTCCTGCCGAGTGATCGAATCAGGAATTTTGCTTTCGGGCAAGTGGCGGCTCTTTCTTCGAGCGAACTGCATCGCTTCAAATCGCATAATGAATCAGTGGTTCGCGGTGTAGGAGCGCGGCTTTCGCTGTTTTTGCGCATTGAATTCACGTTGGAACTTCTCGCGCTGGACACGATCACCTTGCCGAAGTTTGTAGATACCACTCCGCCCCCTCGGCATATGGTCCTTTTTAAGATTGATCCGCTTCGGGGGATTGGAATTTTGGACGTTCCGCCGCCCTTGGCTTTGGCAATAGCGGATCGCATGTTGGGCGGCAAAGGGTTTTCGGTAAATCCCAATCGCGCGCTTCGCGAAGTGGAAATAGCGTTGGTCAATCAGATGGCCCAAATCGCCATTCGCGAATGGTGCACGCCGTGGAAAAGCCTCGATGAATTGCGTCCCGGCTTGCTAGGGCATGAGAGCAATCCGCGGTTTCTCCAAATTGGCAATGCGGATGAAACGTTTTACATGCTAAAAATGGAAGCTGGCATTGGCGATTGCATCGAACAGATGCTTATGCTGATGCCGGTCAAGATGCTCGATCCGCTGGTCCGGCAGCTTTCGCTCGATCCTGACAGCCTGAAGAAAGACAAGACAACCAAGGAAGCGGTTATTCCGAAATGGAATTCATCCTTTGATGAAATCAAAATCCCGCTGACAGCCGAGTGGCGAGGGTTGGAGATCATGACCCGCGATTTGCTGAATTTCCAAGTCGGTGACATTATTCCGCTCGATGCGAATCAATTGAACCAGGTTGAAGTCTGCTTGGCGCATCTGCCAAAATATGTTGGCCGCTTGGGCAGTTCCGGGCCAAAGAGCGCGGTGGAGATCATCGGAGTTGCGCCGGTTTAAGCATCTTTATGCAGTCAACGCTGCCCCTCCCCCTGAACCTGTTCCGTAGGACAGGGCGTCCCGCCTCTCCTGCTTTTGGTGTACGCAGATGCTGGACAGGCGAGACGCCTGTCCTACGACCGGTTCATGGCGATAGAGTCTAGAATTTATGAGCACCTCCACTGAAAGCCTGCCGACACTTGAATTTCTTTTGGACGTTCCGATCAAGCTGACCGTTGAATTGGGCAGTTGCCAGATTTCGATGCGCGATTTGCTGCATCTGAACGTCGGATCAGTCGTGCAGTTGGACAAACCAGCGAACGCTTCGGTTGATCTTTACGTAAATCAAAAGTTGGTCGCGCGGGGCGAGGTTGTCGTGGTCGAGGAAAACTTTGGGATCAAGATCACGGAGATTCTCGCCAAACCGAGCGCGCCATGAAAGTCGGTCGCCGCGTCGGTCTTTGCTTTCTCGCCTTCAATTCGATTGCCATCGCGGTTCGTGCGGCCGGTGTCACGGGTACCAATGCGCCCCCCGCGTTGTCGGCGCCGTCCGACAATATCCTCGAGATGCTTCTGCGAATCACCGGCGCGTTCTGCCTGGTGATCGCGATCTTTATCTTCGGTGTCTGGTTTTTTAAGAGATCGCGCCTTTTTTCGCTCTATCAAGGCGGACATGCGCAATTGAAAGTTTTGGAGACCAGGTCGCTCGGCTATCGAAATACGCTCTTGGTGATCGGATATTCGCAGCAGCGTTTTTTGATCGCGGTTTCAGCGACGGGGGTAAATCTGCTTTGTCCACTCCCAGATGCCGGGGCTGCTGAAGCCGGCTCTATCCCGCAGCCGCAGTCGAGTTTTTCGCAACAATTGAACGCGTTACCGGAACGCAAGGCATGAAGCACATTATGCCTCCCCATGAACCGGTCGTAGGACAGGCGTCTCGCCTGTTCAGCATCTGCGTACACCAAAAGCAGGACAGGCGGGACGCGCTGACCTACCAGGGACTCAAAGCTTGCGCTATGTCACTAATCAAGCTGGCGCTCGTTCTGTTCGTATTCGCCTGTTTCAGCAACAGTTCGGTGATGGCCGCGGCTGGCGCGACCAATAACGTGTCGCCGTACAATTTCAATTTCGGGCTGAACTTGCCGAGTCAGCCTCGCGATGTGGATGTCGCGATCCGGATTGTCTTTATCATGACATTGCTGACGCTGGCGCCGTCGATTGTCATGCTGATGACGAGTTTTACGCGGATCGTGATTGTCTTTTCCTTTCTGCGGACTGCGCTTTCGTTACAGGGAACGCCAGCCAGCCAGCTGATGATTGGGTTCGCCCTGTTTCTGACGTTCTTCATCATGGCGCCCACGTACGAACGGATTAACGCGGACGCGCTTCAGCCCTATTCCGCAGGGCAAATTACGAGCCAGGAAGCGTTGCAGCGCGCGACGGGTCACATGCGTGATTTCATGCTAAAACAAGCGCGCGCGAAGGATGTCGAAGTGTTTGTCGAGTTGGCGAAGCTCGGGCCGACTGAACCGAAGGACTTGCCTATGCGAGTGATTATTCCTGGGTTCATTTTGAGCGAACTCCGGACCGGTTTTCAGATGGGATTCGTCATTTTCATTCCATTTATTCTGATCGACTTTGTGGTGGCGATCGTTTTGATGAGCCTGGGTTTGATGATGTTGCCGCCAGCCTTTATTTCAATGCCATTGAAGATTCTGTTGTTTGTATTGGTGGATGGCTGGGCATTGCTGGTCCGGTCTTTGGCGGTTAGCTTTACGCAGTAGCATGACACCGGATTATTGCATCGAGCTGCTGCGGATTTTGCTAAGCCAAGCGGTTATTGTGGCTGCGCCCTTCCTTTTGACGGCGTTGTTGGTTGGCTTGTTGATCAGCCTGTTCCAAACGATCACGTCGATTCAGGAGCAGACGCTTTCCTTTGTGCCGAAAGCCTTGGCGGTCGTCGGATTGCTCTTCATCATCTTGCCGTGGCTGATCCGGACGCTCATGGATTTCACGGTCCGGATGATCAACCAATTCCCAATGATGGCGCGGTAGTCCTACTGGTTTGCTGAAAGCTGAAAGCGTAGCAGCGGTGGAGAATTCGGGCTCATGCGCGAGTGTTGTTCGCCGAGTCGGACGATCAGATTGGTCTCACCACTTTGAGCCGAAGCATTGCCGAAGGAGTTGCGGGCATGAGTGAAAATCTGCAACGGGCCTTCGCAGACTTTATCAAACTTGAAGCGGCCTTCGCGATCCGTCCGGGTCTGATCGTGGGGCTGGCCTTCACCTTGCAGGTTAACATAACATAAGCGCCCGCGACCGGCTTGTCCTCGCTGTCCAGGAACTGGCCGGCCAGTCTAAGGTTGGCCAGATTCAGCTCGATCAGGACCGGACTGGTCCTTGCGCACGTTCCAGGATTGGCGCCACGCGGGAGCCATACCCGATTTGCGAGCAACAAAAAGGGCGGAGTTGCGCGGCAACGAAAGTGTAAAGCCGCCATCCGCCTGAGTGGTGATTTGTTCAGTGATTTCTAGAGCTGCGCCAGGACGAAAGAAAGAATCTTCCGCATACTCGTAGCGCGCCATGGTTGCTGCTGCAACCGTTCGACCATCGCTGGTCACAACTTTGCCGCTAAAGCGAAAGGGCGAGTTGGTGGTTGCGGCCGCGCCCCCGACCGCAGAGGCCAGAGCGAGAATGCATGCGATTCTTTTCATAATAAGACTTCTCCCGATTTTGACCGGCCAGGAATTGTACGGAGCGCGGACAGCCTTGTCCGCGCATTCCTGGAAGTACGCCCGAACCGCGCGGACAAGGCTGTCCGCGCTCCGTACGCAGTTATTTTCCTCCGACTTCGATGGAACCACGCTTCGCGGGCTGCGAAGCTCTAGCTGGCCCGCGCAATTGAGAAGTTGGGATTCCTCGTTTCTTGGCCATGGGATCGATGTACCAGACATAATCCCCTTGATCGGAGAAGAACAGAAAGGCCCGATTCTCGAGCAGCCAACTTTCCCAGTCGGGCACACTGGGCTTCTTTGGCGCGCCCTCCGGCGCGTAATCTGCCAGCAACCGAAAAGCGCGCTTTGCTTCCGCACCTTCAGTCCGCAACGCAGCAATGGCCTTGTCGAAGAACTCGATCGTATCAATCGCCGCCCCCAGAGACCGGGCTTCCTTGTCAACTTCGAGTTTGGCGTCCCAGCTCGGATGCAAATAACCTCGATTCTCCGCATACCATTTCCGAATCTCGCCGGAATCTTTCCCCTTGAGCGCATCCAAGACGCTTTGGCTGGCGATCCATTCGATTTCACTGGCATCCCCTTTGTCGCGCAGGCGTCGATCCAGGTAACCCCGCGGCAATGCCACTGAACCGGCAAAGATCGAGGGAGTGACGGCAATCGGGCGATCTTCGACGATCGCCATATTGAAGCCCGCGCTGCCCAGCAGCACCGTTGGCTTGTTCCAGCTCGCTCGCGGTCCTAGAGGCGAGCCTTGTTTTCGTTCTTGTTCGGTATTGCCCGATTGCGGCCAGTCGAGCAAAACGACATCGAACCCGATGGCTTGTTCGGGCCGAAAACCGCGCCGCTCGACCGCATGGAGCTGGCCAGCATTCTTTTGCAGAAATGAGGTGACTTGTTTGGCGCGGGTGCTGTTCGCGGGTTGGCCAACGTAGAGCAGCTTGAGTTTGTTTACATCGGCTGCGCGGGCGCTTGCGAGTCCCAGCAGCGAAAGCACAATAAATGCGATAGATTTCATAGGCTTTATTTGGGCGATCGACTGACTTTTAACACCGGTTCCACGGAGATGGTTGCGGGCGGCCAGCACAACGCTTCATTGCAGACCTGATACTTGATCGTGATCGGCAGTTTGCGGGTGGTCTCTTTGGCCGAGGGCTCGATCACAAAGCGGCGTTGGAAAACCGCTTCGGTTGCATAGATTCGTGACCCATCATCTTTGGTCTTTGGTTCCGGACCGCGCCACGGTCCTGTAGCGCGAAGTGGCCGGCCGTTGAGTTTGGGTTCTAGCGCAGTTGGCTGGTTTCGTGAACCGGAGTTCTCCAGCGCATAGATCCAATGCCCCGGCGCGATGCGCACTTTCACAGTCGCGGTAATTGAGTCTCCTGGTGATGCTACGACAGGTTGAATGATCGCGCCGACAGTAACTCGGTTAGTCCCCTCCGGCGTGGCCACGACGATTTCAGGCAGGGTCGTCCCCTCAAGTGATTTGCATCTGCTAGAAACGGCGCTGTAGGTCGAGTGATTCGCTGCCGCGCCACGAAGCGCAGTCGCGAGTAAAAACACTAAGGCCACAAGTGGAAGAACCGCCCGTTTCATTAACTTGAATTGACACCTGTTGGCCCAGGGATGCTCAATCTTGTGCAATGCAATATGTCAGAATCAAACGTTCTGGGGAAGATTTCTTGACCGCTGATTACACCGATGTGCACAGATGAGCAAGTTGGGTCATCTCTTTCATCCGTGTGATTTGCGTAATCCGCAGTCAATTAGACGGCCCTTTCCTTGGTACTCGGTCGGAAACCTGCTTTGGGGGTCACGAGATGCTGGCATTCTTCACCTGGTTTCTGGTGTTTGTGCGGACGACATCCTTTATGGTTATGTTCCCGCTGCTTTCTGCGCCGAACGTGCCAGTGCGGCTTCGCGTTGCATTATCGGCGTTCTTAAGCTTGATGGTTTTCCCGAATGTCAGCAATCCAGTCGACGTTTCCACGCTCGGCCTGTTGCAGATAGTCATTGTGATCTTCAAAGAGGTGTCGCTGGGAATTTTTCTTGGCTTTATCTGTCGGTTATTCGTTTACGTCGTGCAGTTGGCTGGGACCTTCATCTCGACTGAGATTGGGCTGCAGACATCCACCTTGATAACGCCTGATGGTGTATCCGTGGATGTGCCAGCGGCGGTACTCAACTTGCTTGCCATGATGCTGTTTCTGAGTTTGGACGTGCATCACATCTTAATCAGCGTTTTTCAGCAAACGTATGTGGTTTTGCCCATCGGAAGCGGGGGGCTGACCGATGAGTTATTTGACGATTTGACCCTTCGAGCAGGCAAAATCTTCCTACTGGCCGTGCAGATTGCCGCGCCGTTGATCGCCGTCAGCTTCCTGATCGGGGTAGTTTTGATGATGTTGGGGCGGGCGGTTCCCCAAATGAACATTTTCTTCGAAAGTTTCACTATCCGGTTGTTTGCTGGGCTGGTTGTGTTCGGTTTTAGCATTAGTCTGGCGGCGCAACATCTTTCCGACTACTTAAGGCACATCCCTCGCGATCTTCTGGAAGTAGCCAGACTCTTGTCGGCCAAATGAGGCAATGAACGACGACAAGACAGAGCAACCGACAGGCAAAAGGCTTAGCGAAGCAGCCAACAGAGGTCAGTTTCCCCGGACGATGGAGATTCAGACCGTCTTTGCCCTGACGGCAGGCCTTTTGGTGATAAGCCTTACGGGCCAGAATACGATTCGGATTTTCACCACTTCCATGGTTGAGACGTTGGGACAGTTGGGGCGGCTGACGATGACAATGGATTCGGTGCAACATTATTTTGGGATTTTTCTCAAGTGGATGGCTATCTGCGTGTTGCCAATAATGATTGTTTCGACTGTGGCGGTCATTCTCGCGGGCGGTTTGCAGAGCCGTTTCCGAATGTCCTGGGAACGGATGGAGTTCAGATGGGAGCAATTGAACCCAGTCTTCAATATCTCAAACTTGTTTCAGCCAATGCCGGCTTTCGTGCGAGTCGTTGTCGGTATTCTAAAGTTGTTGGTAATTTTGGGGTTTACGTACGTTGTGATTCGGCGACTGCTCGAACATCCGATTTTTTATACGGCGACCAGTTTTGGGCAGGTTTTGATGTTCATGGCAGAGTCGGTTCAGTCGATTTCGATGAGAGTTTTGGCTGGGTTGATCTTTATTGCGGCGGCGGATTACGGGTATCAGCTCTGGAAGCACAAGAAGGATATGATGATGACCAAGACTGAGGTCAAGGATGAGATGAAGAATGCCGAAGGCAGTCCCGCGGTAAAAAGCGAGATTCGAAAGCGCCGCTTAAAGATGATGCAGGGCAATTGGATGGCTGAGATTCCGCGTGCCGACGTTGTCATCACGAACCCGACACACCTGTCGATCGTGCTGCGGTATAATCGCAAGAGCATGCGCGCGCCGAAAGTTGTGGCGAAGGGAGCTCGGCTGAACGCATTGCGGATACGGGAGATTGCGCAGCAATTTCAGATTCCGATCGTCGAGAACAAGCCCGTGGCGCGCCTGCTTTTTAAGCATTGCCGAATTGGGCAAGAAGTGCCTCCGCAAGTTTATGCCGCCGTGGCCGAAATCCTTGCCTATGTCTATCGAGTGAACCGATATCGGTACTACGTTGAAGGGCAAAAAGCATAGTCATGACGACAGCCGTTGCCACAGCCTCATCATTCTCCGTTAAGCGCTTTTGGCGTTATGGCGACATAGGTCTCGTCATCTTCATGTTCGGGACGCTGTTGCTGTTGATTCAGCCCGTTCCCACGGTCCTGCTCGACTTGCTTTTGAGCCTGAGTATTGCGTCGGCTCTTCTGATTTTGCTGGTCATCCTGTATCTGAAGGAGCCGTCCGAATTCACTGGGTTTCCAACGCTACTGCTCATCTTGACTCTGTTTCGACTTGGATTGAACGTCGCATCCACGCGCTTAATTCTTTTGGATGGCTATGCCGGCGAGATTATCTCGGCATTTGGAACCTACGTAGTCCGTGGCAATTACGTTGTCGGGTCAGTCGTGTTCTTAATTCTGACCGTCATTAACTTCATCGTAATCACCAAAGGTGCTGGCCGTATCGCTGAAGTGGCTGCTCGGTTTACGCTCGACGCGCTGCCCGGAAAGCAAATGTCGATCGATGCCGAATTGAACGCTGGCCTTATCAAAGAGGAACAGGCGCGGGCGCGGCGGACCGCGTTGCAGCAAGAGGCCGACTTCTATGGCGCCATGGACGGCGCGAGCAAGTTTGTGCGTGGGGATGCTGTGGCAGCGGTATTGATTACGATCATTAACGTCCTGGGCGGTTTCGGAATTGGCGTCGTCCAGAGGGGATTGCCACTCGTTCAGGCATTGCAGGACTACACGATTCTGTCGATTGGTGACGGTTTGGTGTCGCAGATCCCGGCGCTGATTACTTCGACTGCGGCTGGTATTCTCGTAACGCGGGCTGCTTCTAAAGAGAGCCTGGGGCATAGTCTTACACGGCAATTGTTCTTTTCTCCTCGCGCTTTAGGGATTTTGTCGGGGTCCCTCTTAGTGTTGGCGCTGGTGCCTGGTCTTCCCATGATGCCGTTCCTGATTCTTGCGGGCGTGTTTGGCGGCTTATGTCGCGTCTTAAAGAAGAGCGGATTGCAGACAGGGGCGCCTGAGTACTCTCCGACGCCATCTAACGCTGTTGCCGAAGAGACCACCAAAGAAGCAGCGCTACAGGCCCCGGCACGTGCTGCGGCAGCGTCCGAGAAGTTGGAAACTCTTTTAAACGTCGATACGTTACAAATTGAACTTGGTTATGGTTTAGTCGCCTTGGCGGATGTCCGGAAGGGCGGCGATTTGCTGGAAAGAGTGACTGGAGTACGGCGGAACTTTGTCCAGGAAATGGGCTTTATCATTCCGCCCATCCGACTTCGGGACAATCTGCAGTTGGGGCCGAATGAGTATCGCTTCCTCTTACGAGGACATTTTATTGCGCGGGGTGAAGTGATGCCAGGGCACTTCTTGGCCATGAACACGGCGAACAGCAAAACCGTGGTGCCGGGAATCCCAACAACAGAACCGGTCTTTGGCCTTCCTGCGATTTGGGTCAAAGAGGTTGACCGAAGGAACGCCGAGATTGCTGGTTATACCATTGTCGATCCCCCGTCCGTGCTCGTGACGCACCTTGGCGAGACCATCAAGCGAAGCTGCCACCAAATTATCAGCCGCCAGGATGTGCAGGTCCTCTTGGATAATCTCAAACAGAACAATCCTGCGTTAATCAATGAGTTGATTCCGGGATTACTCAATACCGGCCAAATTCAACGAATCCTGCAGAACCTCCTCGCGGAGGGCGTCTCGATACGGAATTTGGTTGGTATTTTGGAAAAGGTCGCTGATTACGCCGCCATTACGAAGAATCCCGATGAACTGGCGGAGCAAGCGAGGCGGGCGATTGGAGCGCAAATCATTAAGCCGTACCAGAACGAACAGGGAGCTATCCAAGCCATTACCATGGATCCGTGGCTCGAAGAAGAAATTGCGAAAGGTCTCCGCCAATCCCCGAACGAGACTATGCTCTTTATGGAGCCAAAGCTCGCGCAGCACGTTACTTATCACTTGTCCAAAGTTGTGCAGCCGATGCTTGCGGAGGGGCGTCCGCCGGTGGTTATCTGCTCGGCGACCATTCGGCTTGGATTAAGGCGATTCTTTGCCGCGAACTTCCCGGAGGTAGCGTTCCTGGCGTATGAGGAGTTGCCCGCTCGGATCGAAATTCAATCGGCTGGCTCCGTGCCAAGCCCGGCTTAGCTAGTGGTGGTCGATTCCTTGGACATGGGATCAAATGTGATCGGCAGTCTTAGGGCATGAAACTAGTCACGATCGTTGCAGAGTCTGCAGCGCAAGCCTTAGCTGAAGTGCATCGCAGGCTTGGTCCGGAAGCTGTCGTCGTTAATGTCAGGAAGACGCCGCCACCAGGCTTGACGCGGATCTGGAAGAAGCCGCAAATCGAATTGCAAGCAGCCTTGCCCGCCGCGCCCCCTGCTCAGAACAAAACTAAGAAAACGGCCGTCGCCGAACTCAATAAGAAAATTGAGGAGCTTCGGACACAACTTGCCAAATCTCGGCCCGAGCCGACTCCAGAACGCCCTCGCCCGGAACGAAGTCGTAACAAACAAATCCTGGTAGAGCCGAAGGTTCCAGAGTCTGCTAACACGAAAAAGGCAAAAGACGCAACCGCGACTCAGGAACTTGAGTTGACGCAGATGCTGGAGAACCTTGGGATATTGCCTCTCCACGCGCACTGGCTCGTCGATCAAGTCCGCAGTCGTAACCAGCCTGCGGCCAACCTTAAAGAGGAATTCACGTGTGTTCAGGATTTTCTTTTGCAGTATTGGAATCGCCTGGCAGCGCGGTCGCGAAGTGCTAAAGACCAGGTCCGAATCCTTGTGGGAACGCCCGGCGTAGGCAAAACCACTTGCCTTTGCAAATGGGTCACCCAAGAGGTGCTGCTTGGAGGACAACAGGCTCGGATTTGGCGACTTGATAGCCACGCAGCCAATACCGCTGAATTCCTGAGCATTCACGGCGAGATTCTGGGAATTCCTGTAGACCGTGTTTGGACGGAAGGAGAAGGCAGTGAGCCGGACTCGCTGTTGCAGTTCGTTGACCTCCCTGGCGTGCCGGCTGGTGACGGCGAGGCCATGGCGGCGCTCACTGGACAAATCAAACTATTTCCCTCCGCGCAAATCCTTCTAGTACTCAATGCTGCGTACGATCTGAACCACCTTCTGGCGCATGTTCGGGCGTTTAGTGCTTTGCCGTTGACGGGGTTGATTTTGACCCATCTGGACGAAGAAACCCGTTGGAGTAAGTTCTGGAACTTGTTGCTGGGGGCTAAGTTACCTGTCTTGTATCTATCGAGTGGACAGAATGTGCCTGGAAATTTTGGACCGGCCTCGCCGCAGTCTCTTTTTGACGTCGCGGTCGAGCATTAGGGTTCGGGCATTTTTGCCTACGCCGATGGCGTTATTTTCCGTTTAAGCTCATCTGGAGTTCGGTCCCTCCTTGGCATTCGGTAGTTTTGCGGAGGAAACAGCGAAGTTTTTCCCCAATGGCCACTGGCATACTCGCTGCTAAATGCTTTCGGCCATATGCTCACCATACAACACAATCGGGTGGAAGAGAAGATTATCCCTCTTTTCACAGAGACTGCTCTGGACCTGCGGTTTCCTTGCGGGCTCCTCGGATTTGAGCAGATCAAAAGTTACAAACTCCATGCCTTTCCGGACATTCACCCATTTTTATGGCTCGAGGGGCAAAGTGCCAACGGTTTGTGTTTCCTCGTCGCGCCACCTTCCTGCGTTGTTGAATTTTACCACATCGAGTTGTCAGCAGACGATGTTAGTTTCCTAAATCTCACTGAACCGGACGATGCTGTGGTGCTAAATATTGCCACGTTTCATCCTGACGGCTCAATTACGGTGAATCTAAAGGGCCCGATCGTTTACAACAAATACGCCTTGATTGCTCGACAGGTTGTTCCGAAGAACGCTTCGATCTTGTCGATCAAACATCCGCTTGGCAACTAGGCAGTCGAATATCGAAATCTCCCATGCTGGTTCTCTCCCGTAAGATTAACGAGAGCATTGTAATTGATGGTCGGATTACAATTAACGTTCTCCGAGTGGAAGGAGAAGTTGTCAAACTGGGGGTTACCGCCCCGAAGGAGATACATGTCCTTCGGAAGGAAGTTTACGACGAAATTCAGTCGAGCAACCTTCAGGCGGTTGGGGCATCGCGGTCTGCTTTGGAACGGCTGTTGAGTGGCAAGAAGTCTGCTATGCAGACCGCAGAGCGTCACCTAGAAGTTAGTTCCTCCGGGCCTCAGCAGCCCATTCAGAAGTAGTGAACAAAAGAAACTGCTCATAAGATTATGGTAATTAACACAAACATCGAGGCAATGCAAAATGCCAATAACCTGAACATGAGCGCTACGGGCCTCGCGAAATCGCTGGCGCGACTCAGTTCGGGTTCGAAAATCGTCAACCCCTCGGATGACGCCGCTGGTTTAGCGGTTGCTTCCCGCCTCCAGTCTCAGATTACGCGTATTGATGCAGCTCTTTCCAATGTGATCAACGCGGTATCACTTATCCAGACGCAGGATGGGTTCATGAAAACCATCGACAAGGCGCTGAGCCGTATGGGTGAGCTCGCGATGCTTGCCCAGGATGCCACTAAATCCGAAGCGGATCGATCTTTGTACCATCACGAGTTTGTTCAACTGAAGGATTACATCAGCGCGACGGGACTTAAAGAGTACAACTCCGCTTCCTTGTTCTCGACTGCGACGATTGCCGTTACGGTAGATGCGGGGGGAACCACGTTTGTCTTGGATGGCACGCCGATTGTGCAAAGCACTGCGACGACTTATGCCGCTGTTTTGGGTTCGAATTCCAACCTTACCAGCATTTCGTTTGCTCAAGCGACACTGCTCTTGGTCAATGCCGCGGGGGGACAAATCGCTCAAGATCGCGCCCGTTTGGGCGCCTATCAAGCTCGTCTAAACTTCACCAGTGAGCAGCTCACCATCACGAAAGAGAATCTCGCGTCCGCTGTTTCCCGTATCGCTGACACCAACGTGGCAGAGGAATCTACTCGCTATGCGCGGAGTCAGATCCTCGTCCAGTCGGGCACAACAATGTTGACTCAAGCGAACTCCCTTCCGAATACAACGCTGAGACTCCTGCAAAGCTAAGATGCCTGGACGCCTGCTTAGGTCGTTATGTCAGTCATCAATACCAACACGGTTGCGGAGCAGACTTCGAACAACCTGAGGTCTAGTTCGTCGGCGCTATCTAAGTCCCTCACTCGACTCAGTTCGGGCCTTAAGATTATCAATCCGTCGGACGACGCCGCAGGTTTGGCGGTCAGCTCCCGGTTGGAATCTCAAATTCGGCGGTTGGATGCGGCTTTAAACAATGTTGTCAATGCCGTCTCTTTCACTCAGACGCAAGATGGGTTTTTAAAAACCATCGACAAGGCGCTGCGCCGAATGGGTGAGTTGGCCATGCTGTCGCAGGACACGACAAAGTCCACGTCGGACCGGACATTATACAACCAGGAGTTCGCCCAACTACAGGCGTACATATCAGCTACCGCCTCCAAAGACTTCAACTCAGTATCGCTGTTTTCTGCGTCAGCATTTTCGGTCACGATCGATTCGACTGGAAATACCTTTGATATTGCCGGCACGCCCATCATTGAGAATACGACATACGCCTCGGCTATCGCTAGTGTCGTTTCCTTGACGACTTCTACAGCCGCCGCCAACGCACTTAAAGCTGTCGAAGCCGCGATCAATCAGATTGCTCTGGACCGCGCTCGATTGGGAGCGGTCCAGTCTCGCCTGAATTTCACGAATGATCAGTTGACGACCACGAAAGAAAACTTGAGTTTGGCGATTAGTCGAATCTCGGATGTGGACGTTGCGCAAGAGGCAACCCAATACGCGCGGTATCAAATTTTGGTGCAATCGGGCACGACGATGCTAGCGCAAGCCAATGCTCTGCCTCGTACGGTCCTGGAATTGCTGAGGACGTAACCTGGACACGATGCTTAGTTGGGGCGCGCGATTAACGGCTGACATTAATTCAAAGGGGCAAGCGCAGCCGGGATGGTCATAAAAATAAAAGCGACAAATGAAAAACCTGCTGCTTTTTGAATCATGCTCGGGGTGCGGCAGCTTTGCCTTGATTCAAAAGTGCCGTCATGGGTCGAGAAGATTTGGCGCTCGATCCTGCAGACTATGAGTTTCGTAGAAGCACAGCGCGCATGGTACTGCATCCGGAGCACTGTTGGCTACGAAGGTCGGGCAGCCGAGTTATTGTCGCGGCTTTCTCCCGATACGGAACTTTCCACGGGCAAGATTGAAGTCTTTTGTCCGCAGATTCGGAAGGTAATTCCGGTTGGTGGCAAACGACGCGCTGTCCTGACACCGCTTTTCCCGGGCTATTTCTTCTCCCAGTTTTGTCTGGCAACGGCTGGAAGATTTATCGCCAGCCGCCCCGGGATTATTGGGTTGGTCCGATTTGGAGACGAACCGACCGTGGTGCCGGCGGACGTGATCGAAGAGATGCAAGCCACCGATTTTGTGGCGGCGGCAGAGTTGGCGCTGTCGTCTTACAGTTTCGTTCCTGGACAGCGATTAGTGATCCGCGAAGGACCGTTCGCAGGCATGGAAGCTGAGTATGTGGCGAGCCTAAATGACGGACAGCGTGCGCTTCTGCTGCTGGAATATTTGCACCGGCGTGTCAACGTCGTCGCTGACAGCGAAATTCTCGAGCGAGTGGCATAGCTCGTTTGTCGCACCCGATCGGGAGCCGCCAGGTAATTGGTAATTTCTCAATTAGCTGCGAATGGAAGAACAAAGGTTGACCCTATGCTAAATGGCAAAGTGATTTTAGTGACGGGCGGGACTGGCTCATTCGGCCAGAAATTCGTTGCCGCCGTGCTTTCTCGTTACACTCCGCGCAAGTTGATTGTCTTCAGCCGCGACGAATGGAAGCAATCGGAAATGAAACAACGTTTTCCGGTTGATCGATATCCTAACATCCGATTCTTTTTGGGCGATGTTCGCGATCGGGAGCGTCTCTATCGAGCTCTCGACGGCGTAAACATTGTCGTTCACGCTGCTGCGATTAAGCAGGTGCCCGCGGCAGAGTACAATCCATTGGAAGCGATCAAAACCAACGTTCTTGGTGCCGCTAATATCATTGATGGCGCTATTGATCGAGGTGTCGAACGTGTGATCGCTTTAAGTACCGACAAGGCGGCCAATCCAATCAACTTGTACGGGGCAACGAAATTGTGTTCCGATAAGTTGTTCATAGCCGGCAACGCCTATTCTGGAAACAAAGCGCGCTTCAGTGTGGTGCGCTACGGTAATGTGGTCGGAAGTCGCGGCAGCGTCATACCTTTCTTCCTCAAAATGCGCAAAACGGGCGTCCTGCCCATTACAGATCCGCGGATGACTCGGTTCTGGATTACTCTCGAACAAGGCGTTGACTTCGTTCTTGCTAGTTTGGAGCGGATGATTGGAGGAGAAATATTCGTCCCCAAAATCCCGAGCATGAACGTCATGGACCTAGCGCGCGTCGTCGCCCCTGAATGCCAGACGAAGATCGTCGGAATCCGTCCGGGAGAAAAACTTCATGAGGTGATGGTGCCGGAAGACGATGCGCTGCATACGATCGAATACGACAGTTATTTCGCGATTCTCCCCGGCTCTCGCGAATGGAGCATTGACCACTATGTGAAGGCCAAAGCCAAAGGCGGACAGCTTTGTCCGGACGGATTCAGGTATTCGAGCGACAACAATAGCCAATGGCTAACGCACGAAGAGCTTCGCCGCATGGTCGGCACGGTGGCATCGGAATCAAACGAGTGATGGTGCAACATTTCCCTCGGTCCGGAATCCAAATCACCTGAAGTCATCCGGACGTTCGTAGCGGCCGGGTCGAGACCATCGGTTGGCCAAAGCCAGCACTGGTCAGTCCATTCCCAAACCGCACCTCGCTCCACATGAGCATCCTTGGAATTATCCCAGCTCGAGGAGGCAGCAAGCGGATTCCCAGAAAAAACGTCCGCTTTTTTGAAGGCAAGCCGATCCTTGCTTACTCAATTGAAGCGGCGTTGCGGACTCAACTCTTTGACGAAGTAATGGTTTCCACGGATGACTTGGAAATTGCCGAAGTGGCGAAATCCTTTGGCGCGAGTGTTCCATTTCAGCGAAGCCAGGCAAACTCGAATGACTGCGCGGGGACAGCAGAGGTGTTATTGGAGGTGATCGGAGATTACGAGCGGCGGCGCCAGGTTTTTGAATACGCTTGCTGTATCTATCCAACAGCGCCGTTAACAACCAGTGAATTGCTTAAACGAGGTTTCGAGGTCATGAAGCGAGCGAAGTATGATTCCGTTTTCCCGATCTTGCGCTTTTCCTATCCGATCCAAAGAGCGCTCGAATTCAAAGAGGGGCGAGTGCAAATGATTTGGCCCGAAAATTATGCCGCGAGGTCACAGGACTTGCCAGCGGCGTATCACGACGCCGGACAGTTCTACTGGTTTGGAGTTGAAGCTATGAAGAAGCAAAAGGCGCTCTTTATGAAGAATTCGGGCGCTATTGAGATATCGCCTTTGGATGCGCAAGATATCGACAACGTTGCCGATTGGAACATCGCGGAACTTAAGTATCGTTTTCGCTCTGGAAAGGACGTTGTCAAACTGTGATTGCAATTACTGGCGCGAGCGGATTGCTGGGCGCAAATCTCGTCCTCAGCGCAACAGAACGGAGCGAGAAGGTCTTCGCCTTTTCCTGCAATCATCCGATCGGTCCATGGAATGTTCCCTGTCTTCGTGTTGACTTGACCGATGAAACGGAAACTCTTCGCGCGCTTGGGGGGGCAGAACCCCGAATCGTTGTGCATACCGCAGCGCTGACAAATGTGGACCTGTGCGAAGAGAATCCGGATCTCGCCTATCGGATGAATGTCGCTATGGCCAAGCATGTCGCTCGAGCCGCGGCTCAAGCCAAAGCCCGATTGATCCTAATCTCGACGGATTCGGTTTTCGACGGATCGAGGGGGAACTACTCGGAAAGTGATGCGCCAAATCCGCTGAATGTGTATGCCAAAACCAAACTCGCTGCTGAATCAGCGGTCCAGGAAGAAGCGGAGTGCTGCATCATGCGAACGAATTTTTTCGGTTGGAGCCGGTATCCGCACCATAGTCTTTCGGAATGGATTGTGAGTAAGCTTGAAGCAAGAGCTCCCGTTCCGGGGTTCACCGACGTCATTTTCTCGCCCATTCTCGTGAACGATCTTTGCGACCTCATTTGGGATGTTCTAGAACGCGGTTGCTGCGGAATCTTTCATCTGGCCGGCGCTGATGCCTGCAGCAAGTTTGAATTCGCCTTGGCTGTGGCCAAGGTGTTTGGTTTTGAATCTGACAGGGTCCAACGTGCAACGCTTGAGTCGGCTCGACTTAAAGCGCCGCGTCCAAGAAATACTTCGCTCTCGACTCGGCGGGCTAGCGAAGCGCTCGGACGCAAGATGCCAGACTTGATTTCCGGCCTCGAACGTTTTCGAAAGTTGGGCAGCTCCGATTTTATCAGCCGATTGAGAGCTCAGTAACGCGCATGCAACGACTGAATTTCGGACATAGTTGGGTTAGTTCGACGGACCCGACTTATTTCGTTGCTGACATTTCGGCCAATCATGATGGCGATTTGCAGCGGGCACTTGACTTAATCCATCTCGCGAAGGCTTCCGGGGCAAATGCCGTAAAGTTTCAGAATTTTCGCGCACCGAAAATTGTGAGCGAGCATGGCTTTGCTGAGATGCAAGGACGCCTTTCTCACCAAGCCCAATGGAAAAAATCCGTTTACGAGGTTTATCAGGCTGCAAGCTTGCCGTGGGAGTGGACGCCAGTATTAAAACAAGAGAGCGACAAAGCCGGCATTGATTTTCTTTCCACTCCGTACGATCTCGAAGCCATTGAAATGTTGGACCCGCACCTTGTCGTTTTCAAAGTTGGTTCCGGCGATATCACTTGGCTGGAATTGCTGAAACTCGTCGCGAGTAAAGGCAAACCCGTCATCTTGGCCACAGGGGCTTCGGATCTAGGAGACGTCCAACGAGCGGTTCACGTCATCCGGTCGATCAATCCACAGTTGGTCCTGATGCAGTGCAATACGAACTACACCGGGAGCATCGAGAACTTCAAACACATCCACTTAAATGTGTTGAAGACGTTTCAGACCCTTTATCCGGATGTCATTCTTGGACTGTCGGACCACACACCAGGCTGCGTGACGGCGCTTGGCGCAGTTGCTCTTGGCGCGCGAGTCATCGAAAAGCATTTCACGGATGACACTCAGCGGGAAGGACCTGATCATCCGTTCTCGATGACGCCAACCACTTGGTGTGAGATGGTCGAGCGCACTCGAGAAATGGAGTATGCACTTGGAAGCGCGGAAAAACGCATTGCGTCTAACGAAGAAGATACCGCCGTCATCCAGCGACGGTGCTTGCGGGCGGCGCGCAATTTAGCCGAGGGTACAGTTATTGACCGAACCATGATCGATGTGCTCCGCCCAGCGCCGAAGGACGCGATTTTTCCCTATGAGATCGAGCGAATCGTCGGATTGCGCCTGAGGCAAGATGTTTTGGCCGGTGAGCATTTCCAGTGGACTTCGATGGGAGACGCTGACTAACGATGCGAGTGCTCTACTTCAGTAACGGTTACACCGTTCACGATCGACGTTTCCTGCTCAAGATGGCGGAGTCATCGCTTCAGGTTTGGTTCATGCCGATGAGCGCTTCGGGGCTTTCGCTTGCGGCGCATCCGCTGCCGCCAGGCATTGAATACATCAGGCCAGCTCACGATGGTGGACAGGCTGTTCCGGCAAGCGATCGGATTCGATGGGTGGGCCACCTTGATCAAGTCGTGAATGAAATGAGGCCCGACATCGTTCACGCTGGGCCGATCCAGACTTGCGGGTTTATCGCCGCGCTGGTCCACCCGAGGCGGCTTGTCTTGATGTCGTGGGGCAGCGATATCCTGGAGGAGGCAACGAGAGACGATGAATCACTTTGGATTACTCGATTCGCCCTGAAGCGTGCCCATCGAATTGTTTGCGATTGTGAGGCCGTCCGCAACGCGGTGTGTGAACTCATTTCCTGCCCGAACGAGCGATTCACAGTTTTTCCTTGGGGGGTGGATTTCCGAAAGTTTTGTCCCGGACCTGACACCACATCTCTGCGGTCTCAGCTTGGATGGGAAAAGAATTTCGTGATCTTAGCGACTCGGAATTGGGAATCCGTTTATGGAATAGAGATATTGTTAGATGCATTTGACCGCGCGTATGCGAGGAACGCGAAGATTCGCCTTCTCTTACTCGGAGATGGCTCTCTTCGGTCAGTAGTCAATGACTTTGTCATCGCGCGCGGTTTGGAAAAAGCCGTGTGCCGGCCAGGCCTCGTTGATCCTGCAACGCTGCCCAATTACTATCGATGCGCCGATCTTTATCTCTGTTGTTCGCGTGCCGATGGGACATCGATATCACTCCTGGAAGGAATGTCCACAGGGCTGCCCGCGGCGGTAAGTAACGTCGGCGGCAACGGCGAGTGGATTCAAAACGGGTGCAATGGCTGGTTAGTTCCCTGCAACGACGCGGAGCAAATGAGTGACTCAATCCTCCTTGCGACATCGCAGAGTGCCCACGCGCGCCAAAACATGGCAAATCGGAATCGGCAAATCATCAAAGAAAGAGCCGATTGGGATCGGAACTTCGCCAAGCTTCTCCTGACTTACGAGCAATTGATGCGCGATAATCGCGAAGGCACCTCAAAGAACGCCTTTGCCCAATCGGCTGAGGAGCTCGAATAACGTGAACGAACTCGGAACCACCAATGCATCCTTCCAACGGGCCTGCATTTGTTATGAGCAATCCCGGTTTGACGAAGCCCGCGTCTATCTCGAGAAGGTAATCGAAGCTGAACCGAATCTGGCGACCCCATGCTTTTTGCTCGCCAACATTCACGATAAGTTCAAGCGGCAGGAACAGGCCCTCTTCTACCTGCTGAAGGGCGCAGCACTCGAACCGCAGGGCGTCCCGGCCCAAGTCCACTTGGATTTGAGCCGATACTTAATGGGACAGGGTCGCCTCGCCGAAGCGATCGAGAGTTGCCAGCGTGCCCTTAAGGTTGACCCCAAGTTTACGCCAGCGCGCGAATTGTCCGCCGAGTTGTATAGACGCCAGGGGAAATTGGATGAGGCTCTCAGGTCGTTGCGTGGATTGCTTGTAAAGGATCCGGCCTTGGATCAGTTCAATAATAAAGAACATGTTGATTACAGCTTATCGAGCAAGATTTGGGAGTTGACCCAGCAAATCGACCGCGTGCGAGACGAGTTGGAAAGCGATTCGTCTGTCACATCGACAGCGCGGGTCGAGGACCGAAATCTGTGGCACGAAGGAAGTGACTACGCTCGGATTGGTAAACTCGATGTGGCAGAGGAACAAATCCAGAAAGCGGTCCAAGGCTCGCCCAATTTCGCAGAAGCACATTTCAATTTGGGGGTGATTCGCGCCAGCCTTGGCAGGAGCCCATGGCAACCCTCGAAGCTTCAGCAGGCGATCGAATGTTTTCAAAAGGCGATCCAGCTTCGGCCCGATTGGGCGGAGGCCTATTTCAAGCTTGGGAAGACGTTGGAAGCACTTCTAGTGACTGGCTGCGAAAATCAACCGAGTGATCTCAGGCCGATTGATATTTCGTTCCAGCGCGCCATCGCACACAGGCCCGATCATGCCGAGGCGTATCGTTCATTAGCTGTGTCGGCGGACCGCCAAGGCCGTGCTTCAGAGTGTGATGACTATTTCCGCAAGTACGCTGAATGCCTAAAGGCAAAGGCTGGGGCGCACCCGCTCGGCAAGCTTGGATTGCGATTTCTCGATGATATCAATACCTACGCCATCGGGCATCTCTCCCATAACTTGGATTGCTATGTGAAGCTTCAGCGATTAGGCTGGCTTCCCGAACACAAAACCATTCTTCTGGCTCATCCGGCCCGAGTTTCCAACCCTTCTCTCTTGGGCTACTGGCGGAAGTACTTTGAAATCATTACGGACTCTTCCCTGATTCGCGATCTTTATCCCCTGAGCAGGGCGTTGCATCACAATGCTTCCTTGGTTTCCTTGCCGGATGGAAGGACGGTGCGCATCTACAAGGCCCTTACCTTTGTTGAAGCGGAATGGACGGCACGAGGTTACGGTCCACTGCTGAGTCTCTCCGAGGCAGACCGAGAGCGCGGTTGGCGATGTCTCGAGGAAATGGGGGTTCCAAAGGGATCATGGTTTGTCAGTTTGCACGTGCGAGAACCAGGCTTTAAACGCGAGGGCCTTAGTCTCTACAACGGCTACCGCAATGCAAACATTGACACGTATGCGAAGGCAATTGATTCAATCGTCGCACGGGACGGCTGGGTTGTTCGTCTTGGTGAACCCAGCATGAAATCTCTCCGCCCGCAGCCGCAAGTGATTGACTACGCCCACAGCCAATTCAAGAGCGATTGGATGGATATCTTTCTCGCCTCGCAGTGCCGCTTTTTTGTTGGCACGCCCGCTGGGATCGGAAATACGCCGCTGGTTTTCGGCGTGCCGTTGGTCGCAACCAATTGGTCCACGAACACGCTGACACTGAGCAGTCGTGACCTGATCATGCCGAAGCTGATTCGGCACACCCGAGAGAATCGGCTTCTCACGTTCCGAGAGCTGCTTTCGCCCCCCGTGATTTATAACGAGAATGGAATCTTCTTCGCCCAAAACAGTATGGAGTTTGTGGATAACACGCCGGATGAACTCAAAGGCGCAGTGCTCGAAATGTTGGATAGGCTTTCCGGTTGCTTGTCGATTACGCCCGATGATGAACGTCTCCAACGAGACCTTGCTTCAAAGGTAGCACTCGACTTGGGGGTTTGGGTGTCCAGAGCTCCGTCGGATTTCCTGCGGCGACATAGTGACCTTTTGAAGGATTAACCTTGGATGTGTTCACGACCGCCCGCGGAGGCTAGGCTCAATCCGAGGTGCGGGCATGCGATCTGCTCCTAACTTAATCCGTGGCTGTGAATGTTGCGCCTTAGTTAGCTGGTCAAGGCGTCTTACTCCAGCGTTGTGAAATGAACAACCCATTCATGAACTGGTGGTTGCGAGTGCGGTGGTGTGGCTTGCCTGCTCGCGGTCCTCGCCATCGACGCGGTTCAAAGCGTGTTAATTCTTTCCGAGGCTCCACAGTTTTTTCCCTTGTTCAAATCGAGCCGACGTTTGTTGTGAACTACGTGAATGGATGGTAGGGAGCTGACCTTCGGCATGAACTCGAAATCAAAGCTTAGATCCTTGGATGACCTGGCGGCAGTGGTAGCCGAAAAGCGCGCTGAAGGTTTTTCGGTCGTGCATGCACACGGTGTGTTTGATCTCTTGCATGTCGGACACATCCGTCACCTCAGGCAAGCGCGCAGCATGGGACAAGTTCTGGTCGTTACCTTGACACCGGATCACTTCGTTAATAAGGGGCCACATCGTCCCGCCTTCCACCAAGACCTTCGGGCTGAAGCGTTGGCTTCCCTGGAATTCGTTGATTTTGTAGCCGTGAATCGGTGGCCGACGGCGGTCGAGACAATTCGTCTCCTCAAGCCCAGTATCTTCGTCAAGGGCGGCGAGTTCAAACAAACGGAAACGGATATTACCGGCGCGGTCGGTGTCGAAGCGGCGGTGGTGCGCGAAGTTGGTGGTGAAATCCGATTTACGGAAGACATTGTTTTCAGTTCTTCAAATCTGCTGAATCGTCACTTCAGTCCCTTTTCGGCGGAAGTAGAAGCGTTCCTCGAGGCCTTTCGCAAACGCCGCTCCACGGATGAAGTTTTGGAATGGATCGAAAAAATGGGGCAACTCAGGCCACTGGTGGTCGGGGAAGCGATCATTAATGAATATCTCTTTTGCCAGGGAATCGGGAAATCGACCAAAGACCCTGTTTTAGCAGTGCAGCAGGAAGGCCTGGAATGCTGCGCTGGCGGGAGCCTGGCGATTGCCAACCACTTGGCCGGATTTTGTGAGGAAGTCCGTTTGGTAACCCAGCTTGGCGAGATCGAATCCCGTGAGGAATTTGTGCGCGCCTCCTTGCAGCCCAGGGTGAATCCAACGCTGTTGGTGAAGTCTGGCGCGCCGACGATTCGAAAGCAACGCATCGTAGATCGTTATTCGGGCAACAAGCTGCTCGAGATTTATCGGATGGAAGATCGAATTACGTCAGGCGACGATGCGCGTCAGTTAGAGACAACGCTGAAAAAGAAGTTTCACGATAACGGCTTCGAGTTGGCGATCGTGGCAGATTACGGCCACGGCATGCTGAACGAGGAGACAATCAAACTCGTCTGCAATCAGGCGCCTTGGCTTGCCTTGAACGTGCAATGCAACGCGGGAAATCGCGGTCTCAACCACGTTTCAAAATATCCCAGCGCCGATTACACCTGCGTGGCCGGTCATGAGCTGGATATCGAGATTCGCCAGCGCGAACTCACTATCAACGAACGCGTCAAGCTGCTTTCTCGCCGCATTCAGTGCCCGCGATTCACTATCACCACAGGCAAACGCGGGACATTGCATTATGATTGCGCGACGGGTTTTCATGAGACTCCTGCCTTCGCCGCGAAAGTCGTGGACCGTGTTGGCGCCGGTGATGGCGTGCTTGCTGTCACGTCGCTTCTGGTAAAGCTCGGAGCGCCTTGGGATATCGTCGGCCTGATTGGAAATGCAGCGGGCGGCATGTGCGTCGCCGAGCTTGGCAACCGCACACCACTGGCGAAAGTCCCACTCAGCCGGTACATCGTTTCGCTCCTCAAGTAATCTTGGCAGGGCAGCGCGTCTCGCCTGCCCGTGCAACACGCGTTCAAGGACAGGCGAAGACACTGCCTCGCATGCTGGTTCGTACTGTTCAAATTCACCCACTCAAATGACTAACAAACGTCCAATTCAGTCGGTGCTGGTCACCGGAGGCGCGGGCTATGTCGGTTCCGCTCTCGTCCCTAAGCTCCTCAACGCTGGTTATCGAGTCACGGTCCTCGATTTGTTTATTTACGGCGACGATGTCTTCGAAAGCGTTGCTGGCCATCCTCATTTGGCCCAGGTCCGAGGAGATTTGCGGGATCAGGCGCTTTTGCGCAAGGCCCTGACCGGCTGCGACGCGGTCATCCACCTGGCTTGTATTTCCAACGATCCAAGTTTCGAACTCAACCCGGAACTCGGCAAATCGATCAACTACGACGCCTTCTTTCCGTTGGTCGATATCTCGATCGAGTCGGGAGTGAAGCGGTTCATTTATGCTTCGTCATCGAGTGTGTACGGCCTCAAGGCCGACCCCAATGTTACGGAGGAGCTCTCGCTCGAGCCACTCACGGACTACTCAAAATACAAAGCGATGTGCGAGGAGGTCCTCCTCAATAAACGAACCTCTGGATTTACGACGTTAATCCTGCGACCGGCGACGATCTGCGGTTATTCCTCGAGGCTGCGGCTCGATTTGACCGTGAACATCCTGACCAACCATGCGGTCAACAACAAGCTGATCAAAGTTTTCGGTGGAGAACAGATGCGGCCCAACTTCCACATCGAAGACATGACGGATCTCTACGTGAAATCTCTCGAATGGGTTGATGAGAAGATTGACGGCCAAATCTTCAATGCTGGTTATCAGAATTACCGAGTTCGGGAAATTGCGCTAATGGTGCAAGAGATGGCCGGCCAGGACGTGAAGATCGTTACGACTCCGACCGATGACAATCGTTCTTACCACATTTCTTCTGAAAAGATTAAACGACACCTTGGTTTCGTGCCAAATCACAATATTCAAGACGCCATCCGCGACTTAATGACGGCCTTCAAAAACGGGCGAATCCCAAATTCGATGACGGATTCGAGGTACTACAACATCCGCCGGATGCAGGAGATCAGGTTGCGGTAGGCGGTCGTTGATGATCGGGCTGCATCCCATCCAAGGAGTCACCTCGGAACCGCGCAATTCTTCTCCCGGGTCTTGGTTCGGAAAACCAAACCTCAGTTAGCGAACCGTGTGAGTGCATGATCAACCACGATTTTCGAGTCGATCTCGGCCAACTTGACCGACTGTCTCGTAAGCTTCGATACAACATCATCAAGATGTCTCATCGCGCAGAGACGGCCCATTTGGGCGGAGCGCTTTCGGTCGTGGACATTCTGGTGGCCGTTTATTGGGGCTGCTTAAGAATTGATCCTGCCAAACCTCAAGACCAGGATCGCGACCGCCTGATTTTGAGCAAGGGCCACGCAGTGAGTGCCCTTTATGCCACGCTGGCTGAGCGCGGGTTCTTTCCATGTGCAGAACTGGAGCACTACAACGAAGAGCGCCGGCATCTCCCCGAACAACCTTCACCGGGTTGTATTCCGGGCGTCGAGTGGGCGACCGGCTCGTTGGGCCATGGTTTGCCGGTCGGTCTCGGAATGGCGTTAGCGGCCAAGATCAGCGGGAAATCTTATCGAGTGTTTGTGGTCATGAGTGACGGCGAATGCCAGGAAGGTTCGGTCTGGGAAGCCGCAATGTTTGCTCCACAACACCTCGGCGGCGGGCTTGTCGTCATTGTGGACTACAACAGATGGCAAGCGACGGGACGCAGCAACCAGATCATGGGTCTAAGTCCATTAGCTGCCAAATGGACAGCTTTTGGATGGGATAGCGTTGAGGTGGATGGACACAACCTTCAAGCCCTATCAGAAGCGCTCGCTCAAGCCTGTCGATCCTCGAAACCGTTCGCGATTATCGCGCATACGATCAAGGGCCGGGGCGTCAGTTTTATGGAAGATGATAACAACTGGCATTACCGTTCTCCATCAGCGGACGAAGTGCGGGCGGCAGCTTCGGAGTTGGGGATTTCATGAGAAACGCATTCGCGCAAGAGATTACTGCCTTGGCCGAGGCCGACCCGCGGCTTGTCCTCTTGATGGGCGACATCGGCAATCGCCTGTTCGACCGCTTCAAAGTGGTCGCCTCAAACCGATTCTTCAACTGCGGCGTCGCTGAACAAAACATGATTGGTATGGCGGCCGGGCTGGCTTCGTGCGGATTTCGTCCGATTTGCTACACGATCACTCCTTTCGTTACAACGCGTTGCCTCGAACAAATCCGTGTCGATGTCTGTTATCATCGAATGCCCGTGACGATCGTTGGAACTGGCGCGGGCCTTTCCTACGCTTCGCTCGGAGCGACCCATCACTCCTGCGAGGACTTGGCGATGCTGCGGGTCCTGCCGGAAATGACCGTCCTGGCTCCCGCTGATTCGATGGAGGTCCGGGCTTGTTTGCGATTGGCGCTTCGGCAGGGAGGGCCGGTCTATATGCGAATTGGCAAGAAAGGCGAGCCGGTTATCCATGCGGAGGTTCCTGAGATTGAGGTTGGAAAATGCATTGTGATGCGACCGGGCGAACGCATTGCGTTGTTGAGCGCTGGCAATATGCTTCCCACGGCGTTGGCCGTTGCTGAATCGCTCGGGTCCTCCGGCTTTCGTCCCGAGGTAGCGAGTTTTCCAACGATCAAACCGCTGGACACTTCGTATCTGTCGGATGTCTTTCGTCGGTGTTCGATTGTGGCAACGATCGAAGAACACTCCGTTTTGGGCGGTTTTGGTGGAAGCATTGCCGAGTGGCGTTGCGACCAAACAAACCCGGGAGCGCGCTTGGTTCGTTTTGGAACAGGGGACGAATTCCTGCACGTCGCGGGAGAACAGGAATTCGCTCGATCACACTTCGGCCTCACTACCGGGATCATCGCGCAGGAACTGCTTCGCCATCTGGAAGGAGAACGGCCAGCACTCAAACCGGAGCCCGTGAGTGCTTTGGCGCATTTCTCAGAGCAAGGATAAGCTGAGTGGATGGGTGTGCGTCATCAGTCTCTAGAGAGCAAGCCGCAAGATTTGGATATGTCGATACCGTCGGTTATTGGAATTGATTTTGACAACACGCTCGTTTCGTACGACGAGGTCTTCTACCGTGCTGCGCTCGAACGCGGTCTCATCTCGCCGAACATTGCTCGCCGAAAAAACAGCGTGCGTGAATACGTGAAGCATCACGTATCGCATGAAGCTTGGACCGAGCTGCAGGGGAATGTTTATGGGACTCGCATGAGGGAGGCCCGTTCCTTTGCCGGGGTCGAGGAGTTCTTTGAGACGTGCTGGAAATACGGACGTGAAATTGTTGTGATCAGCCATAAGAGTCGCTGCGCCGCAGCCGGACATCCCTACGATCTGCATGCGGCGGCCCTGATGTGGCTGAGCGAGACGGGACTCTTGGCCTCTGCCGGGGACCGGTCTCGCCTTAACGTGCGCTTTGCCGAAACACGCGAAGAGAAGGTGCGTCTCATTGCGCGATGGAAATGCTCGGCGTTTATCGATGATTTGCCGGAGGTGCTTCACGAACCAAGTTTTCCGGCAAGTGTTCAGAAAATCCTGTTCGATCCGCACGGCGAGTTTTCAGATTTTGGAGGAGGCCTCCGGGCCACCTCATGGCAGGAAATCAAAGAGCTCTTCTTTTCTCATGACCGGATTTGCACAGCCTGCTGATGCAACCGCTGCGGCGGTCGAGGAATTGTTAATCCGGGTCTTTGGAGTGCGCGATTTCCAATGGCGAGGTTTGCCGGGTGGAAGAAACAACCGTGCCTACGAAGTCCGCGTCGGTGGGCATCGTTATTTTTTGAAATCCTATTTCCGGAACGCTTCAGACAAGCGCGACCGACTAGGTCATGAAGTGGCATTCTGCCGCTATATCTGGGAACGTGGAGGACGGTTTGTGCCTCAGTTCATAGGTGCCGAACCCGCGTCTTCTCTCGCTTTGTTCGAGTTTGTGGAGGGCCGCAAGCTGGCGTTGGCTGAACTCGCGCAACGGCATATCGACTGCGCGATCGACTTCATCCGGTTCGCCAATGCGGACGGATCTTCGGTCGCGGCTCAATCGCTCCCGATCGCGTCAGAAGCGTGCTTTTCCATTCAAGAGCACCTCGCAGCAGTGGACCGGCGCTTCGAACGCCTAGACCGAATTCAGACAAGGGACGATCTCGATCTTGAAGCCGGCTTGTTTGTCCGCGGCGAACTGCTTCCTTTGTGGCAGCGATGTCGAAGTCAGATCATGGCCAGCCGCAGCCAGTGCGAGTTGGGGAGCCCTTTGAGTGCAGTGGAGCGTTGCGTTTCCCCGTCGGACTTCGGATATCACAACGCTCTGGAAGAGCCGGATGGTCAACTTCGGTTCCTTGATTTTGAATATGCGGGGTGGGACGATCCGGCCAAGCTGGCCTGTGACTTCGTGAATCAGCCGGACATGACGCCGACGGCCGAGTTTGGACGGCGATTTGTCGAAGGCCTTGTCGCAGCTTTGGATGGGGGCGTCGTTTTGCGCGAGCGCATTGAATGTCTAATGCCCGTTTATCAAACCAAATGGTGTTGCATTATTTTGAACGCTTTTCTGCCAGCCACGCCTTCTCAGGCGCTCGCTGCTCAACTGCCAGCCAATGGTTGCCAGTTGCGTGAGGATCAGTTGCACAAAGCGCGTCAAATGCTTGACCGTGTCAGGAAGATCCTCACTTGACTGACGATGTGAACGTACGGCGATTCTGTTTCCGGTGGTGACCAAAATTTCGCTTTTAGTCTAAAAAATATGGGACGCTTGTTAGAAATTGTGACTCCGCTGCATCGGGCGGCCAAGCGAGACTATCTCGCACGGATGGTCGATGACAAGGTGGCTTGCATGATCAAGGCCAAAGAATACGGCGCCGACTATTGGGACGGGAATCGCCGTTTTGGATATGGCGGCTACAAGTATCTTCCGGGCCGATGGAAACCGGTCGCCGAAGCGTTGATTGGGAATTACGGGCTCAAACCGAGCTCGCGCATTCTGGATGTTGGGTGCGGGAAGAGTTTTCTCCTTTACGAAATGCAATTGATCGAGCCGCAGTTAGAGATTCACGGCTTCGACATTTCAGAATTCGGCTTGGCGGCGGCACATCCTGAATTCAAAGGCCATCTCTTTCGATACCGAGCTCAGGATGCTTATCCATTTGGCGACGGGCACTTTGATTTGGTGATCTCGTTAGGATGTCTGCACAATCTGCGCCTGTTCGAATTGAAGACGGCCCTCGCCGAAATCCAGCGTGTCGGAAAGCAAGGCTACATTATGGTCGAGAGCTATCGAAACGAGCGCGAGATGTTCAACCTCGAATGCTGGGCGCTGACGGCGGAGTCATTGTTCGACACGGCCGAATGGATTTGGCTGTACCGCCATTTCGGTTACACCGGCGACTACGAATTTATTTATTTCGAATAGCCAGTGTCGGATGGCCCGGCCGACGGTAACTGCGTGGAAGAGGATGAAGCTCAAAGCGGCGATTCTGGAACGGTTGAATGCCCCGTTGGTGCTCGATGAGATCGAAGTGCCCAACCTGGAGTGCGGACAAGTCCTGGTGCAGGTGCATCGCACGAGCATTTGCGGCGCACAGCTCAATGAGATTTCCGGGACGAAAGGCGACGACAAATTTCTGCCGCACTTGCTCGGGCACGAGGGTGGGGCGACAGTTTTGCAGGTGGGGCCCGGGGTAACGCAGGTAAAGAAAGGCGATCCTGTCGTCCTTCATTGGCGCAAGGGCGCGGGTATTCACGCTGCCACTCCGAAATACAACTGGAACGGGCGGACCGTGAACGCCGGATGGGTGACAACTTTCAGCGAGGCGGCGATCGTCTCGGAAAACCGAGTCACAGCCATACCCAAGGATATTCCCTTTGAAATTGCCGCCTTGATGGGCTGCGTGGTGACGACCGCACTGGGACTGATCAACAATCTCGCGCAGCTTAAGATTGGACAATCCATTGCCGTGCTTGGGTGCGGAGGAGTTGGGCTTTGCGTCGTGCAGGGCGCGGCGATGGTTTCGGCGAACCCAATCATTGCCATCGATATACAAAAGCAGAAGCTGGCGATGGCGCGCGAATTCGGCGCGACTCATGTGATTGATACGGCACAGTCTGACCTGCGTGATGAAATCCGGAAAATCGTTGGCCCGCGAGGAGTCGATGTCTTTGTCGAGAATACTGGAGTCGTCAAGCTGATCGAGAAAGCGTACGAATTGACCAGCCCGCAGGGGCGGACAATCCTGGTCGGGGTTCCGCGGCACGATCAGGATATCACAATTCATTCGTTGCCATTGCATTTCGGGAAAGTGCTGACCGGCTGCGAGGGCGGGAACACAGAACCAGGCAGCGACATTCCCCGCTACCTTCGCCTTTACCAAAGCGGAAAGCTTCCTTTGGATCGAATCATCACGCACCGCGCTCCGTTCGCCAATATCAACAGCGCCCTCGATCAGGTCCGCGCGGGCGAAGTTGGTCGCTTCATGCTGGAGATGCCGTCCTGACGAACTATGTCGAGAGACTCATCGCGCGGTTTGCCGTTTCGAAGAGTGCTGATCCTCGGGCACACGGGGTTTATCGGAGGCTGCATCGAAAGACGGTTGCGGGACGAATTCCCCGATCTCGAATTGACCGGCGGCGCATTGCCTGACTTGGACCTGACGCGCGACGCAGAGGCCGAGCGATTGGCGGATAGATTCGATCTTGAAACTGCCGTCATCGTTTGCGCGGCGATCAAGCGGCAACTCGGCGATACGTTGGAAACGTTGTCTCAGAATTTGAAGATTGCGAGCAATTTGGGCCGCGCGCTGCAGGCTCATCCTGTGGCTCGTCTGATCTACTTTAGTTCCGCAGCGGTTTACGGGGAGGAGAACCACAACACGAACATTACCGAGGAAACGCCCGCACGCCCCACTTCTTTTTATGGTGTCGGCAAGCTGGCCTGTGAAGGGATTCTTCAAAAGGTTATCGGGCAGCAGCCGAAGAGTTCATTGGTGATTCTTCGTCCGGCGCTCGTGTATGGGCCAGGTGATCGCAGTGCGAGTTACGGGCCGTCCGGATTTGTCCGCGCCGCGCTTTCGGCGAACGCGGTCAAACTGTGGGGTAACGGAGAGGAGATGCGCGAATTCGTCTTCGTTGAGGATGTTGCCCGGTTAGTGCGCGACTTGGTCTTGAGCAAGTGGGCCGGGGTTTTAAACGTAGTAAGCGGAAGAAGCTATTCCTTCGTCGATGTGCTGAATGTCATTGAACGACTGACGGGAAAGAAAATCCACACCACGTCAGCTCCCCGAACCAAACCGCAAGTCGATCATGGGTTCAACAACGTCGCGGTGAAGAACCTTCAGCCGCATTTTGCTTTTACATCACTCGAAGAAGGGGTGAGGCAAATGCTCGCCGCGGACTCGCGCATTGGAGGATCAGTCACAGCTCGCGCCGCGTGAAGACTTGCTACTTCTGCACTGGCTCGGACGTGACCGAGTTGCTCAATTTCGGCCCACAGCCAATTTGTAACCGCTTTTTGAAAGACCCGGCGGATACCGAAGCGGCGTTTCCGCTCGCGATTGGACAGTGTCCAGGGTGCGGTCTGATCCAATTGAATGCGCCAGCGCCTGCAGACGAACTCAGACCGCGCTATGATTGGATCACTTACTCCGAGCCCGAGCCGCATTTGGATGCTGTGGCTGAGACGCTGCGCAGGTTGCCCGGCATCTCTCCCGAGTCCCGCGTTTGCGGGATCAGCTTTAAAGATGACACGCTGCTCCGCCGCCTGAGGGAGCGAGGTGTTTCGAGGACGCGGCGAATCGAACTCGAGAATGATCTCGGTGTTATTGGAACCGGGGCCGGCGCGGAGACGATCCAGAGCAGACTGACGCCATCGGTGGCGCAAAAACTGGCGAGCGCTTACGGCAAATCCGACTTGGTCATCGCCCGCCACATCGTTGAGCACGCGCACAATCCGCCGCAATTCTTCCAGGCGCTTTGTGAACTTGTGCATCAGGATGGTTATGTGATGTTGGAAGCGCCTGACTGTGAGCGAAGTCTCGCCTTGGGCGAGTGCACGACGATTTGGGAAGAACACACGCTCTACCTGACGCCGCAAACTTTCCGCGACAGCTTTGCCTGGCATCAGCTCGATCTCATTCATTTCGAGTTGTTCCATTACGCGTTTGAGAATTGCCTCGTCGGGGTAGGGAAAGTGCGAGGAGCGCGCGCGGAATCGAAGCCCGCAAATAATTCGGTCTCGGAGGAAGTCCAGCGCGGGACGGCGTTTGTTCGCGGGTTATCGACGCGCCGCGATCGATTGAATAGTTACTTAACCGAACATCGCCGCGCGCGCGGGAAGATTGCGCTCTTCGGCGCAGGCCACCTGGGTGCTGCTTTCGTTAACCTCCAAGGCTTCAGCGAACATTTCTCCTTCGTTGCCGACGATAATCCCAACAAACGCGGTCTGTTTATGCCCGGTTCTCGATTGCCCATTCTGGCTTCCGGCGCTTTGGTCGAGCAGGACATTCGATTGTGCCTCTTGAGCTTGAGTCCTGAGAGCGAAGATAAGGTCATCGCGAAGAACAAAAGCTTCGTGGATCGCGGCGGATGCTTTGCCTCAATTTTCCCGGCCAGCAAACATGCGTTGCAGATTGGTGGATGAAAGCTAAAGCCGTCAGCGCCGAAGTTCTGTATCCCGACGAACCGATTGTTAAGGTGGCGCGAGCCGATGTGGAATGGATGAAGCAAGAGGCTGATCGCAATCCGAGGCGGCGGATTCGGTTGTGCGCTCATCGGGATGCAAATGATCCGCTTCATGAGATGCTCATCATTCATACACGTGAGACCTATGTGCGTCCCCACAAGCACGTGAAGAAAAGTGAGTCATTCCACGTCATGGAAGGGTCGGTCAATATCGTCTTGTTCGATGATGAAGGCAGCGTGAATGAAGTCATCCGCATGGGAGACTATGCGTCCGGGCGACAATTTTACTATCGGCTCGCCGAAGCGCGATATCACACGCTCGTTATCCGATCGGAATATCTGGTCTTTCACGAAACGACGAATGGCCCATTCAACCGGGCCGATACAGTGTTTGCGCCCTGGGCGCCCGAGGAAAGCGACTTGACCGCTTGCAAAGAGCTAATGCAGCGTGTGGCACGGGCCAGCGAGCGCTTCGGTCGATGACGATGGTCGGGACCCGCGCACTACGCCACTGCCCTTGAATTAAGCGCTTTGAGCCTCATTCATGCTCCTGATCCTTGATCTTGATCCGCAAAAGCCTCGCACCGACGAGATCATGATCAAGAGCATGAAACCAACCGAATGGCGTTCAGCACGCTGTCCCTTACCAACGCCAAACAGATAATCCATAACGCGGAGAACATTAATGGCTATTGCTGTAACCCACCGGAAGACCTGCCGCATGTGTGGCGGGCGCAATCTTACTTTGGCTTTAGGTCTGACTCCGACACCGATCGGCGAGGCCTATGTTTCTGCGGACCGGTTGGACGAAACGCAGCCGACGTTTCCGTTGGACATCTATCTTTGTCATGATTGCGGCGGCGCGCAGTTTCTCTCCGTGGTGGATCCGAAAGTCGTCTATGGTGATTACATCTATGTGACTTCGGTTTCGTTGGGCTTGCCGGAACATTTCCGGAAGTACGCTGCTGACGTTCTGCGACGTGTCAATGCTCCTGCGGGCAGTTTCGTCGTGGAACTCGGCAGCAACGAAGGCGCGCTGCTGCGCGCGTTTCAAACTCACGGAATGAACGTGTTGGGGGTTGATCCGGCGCGGGCCATCGCCGAAGCCGCGACTGCGGCTGGTGTCGAGACATGGCCGGCTTTCTTCACGGGCGAACTGGCGCGTCGAATTAAGAGTGAATGTGGTGCAGCCACGATCATCGCGGCCAACAATGTTTTCGCCAACATCGACGATATCGACGACCTGGCTGAAGGGATTCGCGAGTTGCTGAGTCCCAAGGGCGTGTTTGTCTTCGAAACCTCCTACCTGGGCGATGTGCTCGATGGAGCCTTGATCGACACGATCTTTCACGAGCATTTGACATACTTTTCCGCCAAGCCGCTCGTCAGCTTCTTCCGCCGCCACGGCATGGAGTTGTTCCATGTTGAACGCGTCCTGACCAAAGGTGGTTCGCTGCGTGGCTTCGTTCAACATGCCAACGGGCCGCACGCGCATTCCAGTTCGGTCGATGTTCTGCTCGATTGGGAAGCAGAGAAGAAGTTAGATCAGATGGAGGCATTTGATGCTTGTGCTCGGAAGCTCGCCGAAACGAAGAATCAACTTCAGGAGCTTTTGCAAAACCTGAAAGCAAGTGGCAAGACCATCGCTGGATACGGCGCGTCGGTGGGCATCACGACGATGCTGTACTTCTTCGAATTGAATCGTTACCTCAGCTTCCTGGTGGACGATAACCCGATAAAGCAAAACCGTTACAGTCCGGGGCAGCACATTCCTGCGCTGGCGCCGCAAGCACTGTACGAACGGAAGCCCGATTATGTCCTTGTTCTGGCCTGGCGTTTTATCGAGGCAATTCAAAGCAAGCAAAAGCTATTTTGGGACCAGGCTGGGAAATTCATTCTGCCATTGCCGTCGGTGAAAGTTCTTTAGTCGCGTGTCCAAGAGCAGTCGTCTCCTTAGCGTTTTGGAGCCAAGGCCCTCAATTCCATCGTGAGCGCAAAGAAGGAGCACTTTTTGGTGATCGGCGGGACGCGTGGGATCGGGCGTGCCTTTGTGAAATTGATTGCGGGCACGGAACGTGCTGTGTCGGTCGTTGGCCGAAGCTCAGGTGCGCCGGCAAGTTTAACCGGGACTGGAGTCCGATACTACTCGATGGACGTGCTCGATGAAGACCGGGTCAAACTGACTCTCGCGGAAGTTGTGGGTGGAACGGGCAAACTTTCGCACTTGGTGTTTTTCCAGCGGTACCGCGGGACAGGCGATGGGTGGGTGGAAGAGTGGCAGACGGGTTTATCGGCCACGAAGAATGTGATCGAGCGGTTGGCCGGCGAATTCGATGGAACGGGTGCGAATTCGATCGTGGTGGTTGGTTCCGTCGCGAGCCGTTACATCGTCAGCGAGCAGTCGGTAGGGTACCACGTGGCGAAAGCGGGTCTGACGCAACTAGTTCGCTACTACGCGGTTGCTCTAGGGCCGGCCGGGATTCGGGTCAATAGCGTTTCGCCTGGAACGGTTTTGAAGGAAGAGTCGAAGCACTTTTATCTTCAAAACCAGCCGTTGATCGACCTATACACGCGCATCACACCGCTGAGACGAATGGGTACAGCGGAAGAAGTCGCCGAGGTGATTGCGTTTCTGTGCAGCAGTCAGGCTTCGTTTGTGACTGGGCAGGATTTGGTGATCGACGGGGGGCTTAGTTTGCAAGGGCACGAAGCGCTGAGCCGTCAGGTGGCTGCGTTGGATCATGTGAAAGTGGTCCGACAGGGCCACTAGCGCGGCACGACCGGAGTTGGTTGGCAGGAAAAACTTGCCGTCGAAAGGCAAGTATGAAGAAAAAAACAATCTATTTGGCCGATCTCACGCATACATGTCAGAGCGTGGCGTCGAATGTCTTTCCCTTGGGGATCGGGCTCCTCGCCTCCTACATGAACCTCCATAACAAGGACAAGTACCGCATTGAGCTCTTCAAATATCCGGAGGACCTCAATAAAGCCCTGACCAAGGGCATGCCCGAAGTTATGGGCTTCTCGAACTATTCCTGGAACGTCAACATCTCCAGCGAGTACGCCAGGAAGATTAAGGCCAGCGCACCCGAAACCACCATCGTCTTCGGTGGACCGAACTACGGCCTTTCCCAACAGGAAATTCGCGCTTTTTGGACGCGCTATCCTTGGATTGATTTCCACGTCGTTAAGGAAGGTGAAAAGGCTTTGGACGGACTTTTGGCGCTTCTCGATGAGTTTGACTTCAATACGAGCGAACTCAAGAGTGCGCGCCGGCAAATCGCGAGTTGCCACTATTTGCAAGGCGGCGACATTATCGAAGGACCGCTGCTTCCGCGTATTCAGGACCTGCGCGAAGTGGGCTCGCCTTACACGCAGGGTTTGATGGACAAGTTTTTCGATGACGTGCTCATCCCGATGGTCCACACCACGCGCGGTTGCCCATTTACCTGCACGTTTTGTACGGAAGGCAGCAGTTACTACAGCAAAGTAGCTCAACATTCACAGCTCAAACAATTCGAGGATGAACTGACCTACATCGCTAAACGGGTTGGAAGCATCCAATGGCTTTGGCTGACCGATGCCAATTTCGGGATGTACAAAGAAGACCGCGAGAAAGCCCAGATCATTGCCAAACTTCAAAAAGAGTATTCCTGGCCTAAGCGCGTTTGGGGCGCGACTGGCAAGAAGATGAAGGAGCGCGTGATCGAGGTCGCTTCGATCCTCAATGGCGCCCTCACCGTGTTTGCCTCGCTGCAGACAACGAACGCGCGGGTGTTGCAGAATATCAAACGCACAAACATCTCTTCGGACGCGCTCAATGAAATCGTCCTCAAAAGCGAGCGGGCTAATTCGGAAACTGTCACCGAACTGATTCTTGGTCTGCCCGGTGACACTGTGGAAACGCACACCCAAAGTCTCAAAGACACATTGGACGCGAACCTGGGAAACATCCGGATGTACCAGATGATTCTCTTGCCTCAAACCGAGATGTGTTCGCCGGAAAGTCGCGAACGATACGGACTTAAGACGAAGTTCCGCATTCAACAGCGCAGCTTCGGGCGGTATCCGTACCTCGACAAGAAACTGATCGCTGTCGAATCCGAAGAAATCACGATCGCGACGAATACGTTGTCGTTCGATGATTATCTCAAATGCCGCGAAATCGATTTCACGGTCGAGATTCTGCATAACACCGGCATCTTTACGGAGCTGATGGGGTTGTGCCGATGGGCCGGCATGTCGTGGTTCGAGTTCATTTACGGCGCGTACAAGACGATTCGCGCGAGCAATCACGAGCTCAACGGCCTTTACGATCGGTTCCGGGCGGACACGGTGCGCTGGCTTTGGGACTCGGCCGCCGAGTTGGAAGCTCATGCGGCGGCGCATATCGACGAGTTGCTTTCGGATGAAGGCGGCACCAATGAAATCGTGAAGAACAAGGCGCTGGCCTTTTTGTCGTACCAGGATCAACTGCACGACATTGTCTATTGCGAGATGGAGAAGGCACTCCGCCAACAGCAGCGTTGGGGCGAATGTCTGCAGACCTATTTGTCGGAGATCAAGGAGCTCAGCCTGAAGCGGAAACAGAATTTCCTTCAACGCGATGTATGGTTCACGTCGAAGCTGCATTTCGATTACGAAAAACTTCGCGAATCGCAGTTCCGCCTGAATCCAGAAGAGACCTGGTCGCCTGAACCTGTGACGGTGCGAATCGAGCACACAGACGAACAGAAGCAGGCTATCGATTCGTACATCAATCAGTACAGCCGCGCCGTGGAGGGGATGGGGAGAATTCTGATGCGAGCGCCAGTTCGCCGGTTGTACCGTTCGGTTGAATGCGTTTAAGAATCGGGAACGAATCGGCCTTGCGGCTCGCTGAGATGCCAGGGACTGATTGAATGAGCACTGCAAGTCAGCTCGCCGACGCGTACTTCGCGCAAGGAAATCAGTTGTTTTCCGCCCAGCGCTACGGCGAAGCGCAAAAGGCATTTCAATTGGCGATTGAGGCAAAAGCCGACATGTTTTCGGCTCACCTGTGTTTGAGCCTTGTGCATACCCGGTTGGGCAATCAGGAAGCTGCTCTCGAGCACTATGAGCAAGCCATCACGATCAACCCGAGCATAGCCAAGCCTGAAGAGCATGTGCAGTTGGCCAATTGCCATCTGGCGCTTGGGCTGGCGGACAAAGCTATTCTCGGCTACAAGCGTGCGATCTCTTTGGATGCAACATGTCCGGAGTTTCATGCGCGCCTGGCCGACGCTTATCTGGTTCAGGAAAACTTGCAGGCGGCCGCCGAGACCTACCTCAAGGCGATTCTCATCAATCCCGACAACCTTGAGTTTTATTATCGCATTTTGATCGTCGCCTCTCGGTTCAACGTCGGGCTGGATGCTCTCGCGGCAATTTGGGAGGAGATCTACGAGGGGGATCCGCTTATCTTGATCAAGGTATTCGAATCCGCGTCGTATGCGGCACGAGCCTGTGGGGCCTATTCGGACTGCGTCAAGTTAGCCGAGCGGTTTTCACGCACGCGCCGCAACTACGCGAAGAAAACGCATCTCGATGAACTCGGCCTTTTCTTTATTCATCAACAACACGTGAAGGGGTTCGGCGGCATTGCGTGGATTCCTCTGCAGATACGCCTCCGGATGCTCGGCTGGATCAAAAGCAAATTGGTGTTGCTCGGTGATCCGAACCAAAGCGCCAATCCAGCGCTTTTGAATTATCTGACGCCGTTCATGACGGTCATCTCGGATCCTAAGTTCGTTCAGCCTCTGGCTTCATCGCTTGGAACGGTTTTGAAGAGGGAAATGGCTCATTTGACCCTGGATGATGGCCGTTCGGTGCGCGATGAACACATTATTGTCGAGGTGGACCGTCGATGGAGGGCCGAGGGCCGCCCGCCGCTTTTGCAGCTTGCCGACGCCGATAAAAAACGAGGCTGGGATTGCTTGGAAAAACTCGGCGTTCCCAGAGGCGCCTGGCTCGTGACGGCACATCTGCGCCAAGACAACGGCCAAAGGATCACTTCACGAAGCGTCGATCCTACGGCCTACTTTCCGGCTTTTCGCTCAATTGTGCGCGCTGGTGGATGGGTCATTCGAATCGGGGATCGAACGATGACGCCGCTGCCGAAGATGGACGGCGTGGTGGACTACGTGTTTAGTCAGCATCATAGCGATTGGATGGATGTGTTCTTGTGGTCTCAGTGTCGCTTTTACCTCGGTGTTGTGAGTGGACCGTGTTGCATTCCGCGAGAATTCGGCGTGCCTTCGGCGCTGACGAATTGTACGCCGATGATGTTTCGTCCAACGTTCTACAAGGATGTTTTTATCCCCAAGATGTTTTGGCATGTGTCCGAGCGGCGTTATCTGTCGCTGGAAGAAATCCTCACCAAAGTCAGTTCGACCGAGGATCAAGGTGTCTTCGCCTGGAGGCAGTTGGCGTTTCACGATAACTCTCCGGAGGACCTTTGCGATGTCGTTGATGAGATGTGTGAGCGAATCGCAGGAACTGCGCAATACACGCGCGAAGACGAGGAACTGCAGAACCGATTCCAAAAGATGTGCGAAGCACACGGAAGTTTGGGCGAGGCTCGCGTTGGGCGCGCGTTTCTCCGGAAATACGCTTCAATTCTGTTTTAACACAAAGATCCCGAGACCGCGAAGTAGCAACTAAACTCTGACGCCATGCTGATATTCCTTTGCGCACTTTGCGATCCTCTGTTTCCTCGCAAGCCGGCGCTTGCTGTCTGAAACCAGGAGCCATATTTTCAAGCTGAAATGACTTCTTCTGCCAGCGAGTCTCTTGTTTGTTTTTGCCATCGGAAAACGGCCGGTGAACTCGTCGCCGCGTACAAGAGGCTTGGGAACATGGAATTGTTGCAGAAGGAAACCAAGGCTGGACTCGGATGCGGCGGTTGCCGTTTGACGCTCTTCTCCATTTTTGGCGAAGCGCCGAAGGATCTCAATGTCCTGGAGCACGATCACATTCCCGGCGCTTCGGCCTGCGTCAAACCGGGCATGCGATTGATGAAAGGATTGGTCGTCGCAGACGGCAAAATCGAATCGACGATTTACGCGTCCAATGCCGTGCCGCCGCAATTCATCGATTGTGACAGCACGACCGAGCTGGAGTACGCTCTTTTCGATTTGGAAGGCCGGGCGGTCTTGCATCGCTGCGATTCCTTTAAGACCAACCAAACGTTCGTCTTTGACAGCCGAGAGGAGTCGTTGCCCCGCCCGTTCTATGGACTTTTCCTTTTCCAGTTGAAGAGATCGAATTACGGAGCATCGCGCTTCAACGTTCATTGGAGTAACGGCCGGAGCACGACAACGACTCATGAGATTGGAGACAGCGGACGTCCCGATGTGCACTTCCCTCTCATCGTCAACAAGAACGTTTTAGAAGGGCCCAACCGCATCTACATCTCGATCCAGAATACTTACAACGAAAATCCAATGCGCTGCACGATCCGCGTCTATGACGTGGACAACCGGGATGACATTACTTGGGATTGCCCCATTCCGCGTTTTGGAACGCGTTGGTTCGATGTCTTGGAACAATTCT